>Ga0105046_10001475_pt1 | contig 36167 bp, 28 predicted proteins | sample MAT03_FD_78385 | JGI IMG/M metagenome (GOLD analysis project Ga0105046, IMG submission 78385) | Freshwater microbial communities from Lake Fryxell liftoff mats and glacier meltwater in Antarctica - MAT-03 (megahit assembly) | ecosystem: Environmental > Aquatic > Freshwater > Ice > Liftoff... | reverse complement strand
AGCCTATAGTCTCGCGGTCGCCCAATTGAAGTCCGGCGACATCGCCGCCTACGCAGCCACTTGCGAAAGAACGATCCATCAGTTTGGGGAATGCGGAAGTCCGGAAGATTCCAATAATGCGGCATGGACATGTGCGCTGGCGAACGCTGCCAGCGGGCCGGACGTGATTAAAACAACACTGAATACCACCAGAGCGAATGTGGAAACGTCGAATGATCCCGGCTCGCAATATCTCTACCTGAACACACTTGGCGCTGCATTGTATCGCGCACGTCAGCTGGAGGAGTCCAAAGAAACACTTGAGAAAGCTCGCAGTGCCTATCGGGATCGAGCTGGTCCGTCTGAGTCTGCAACACTGAGCGACAGCGATGGAACCGTATGGGACTGGATTTTTCTGTCGATGGTCTGCAAAAAGCTGGGCCAGGATGCAGCGGCTGAGAAATGGCTGCGTCAGGTAGACGAAGACCTGGCGATGCCAAATTCCAGCAGAATCTGGAGGGTCAGGGCGGAGCTTGAGTTACTTCAAAAAGAAGCAACTGAATTAGTCAGTCCATCACAAACTGTCAGGGAGTAATTCTGATCGGCTGATTCATCGGTCGTTTTTCTACAACGACCTGTGGTCGCGCCGTTGTCGATAGATATCTTGTTCACGTAGCCGCGTTCGCCGGAATGTGAACACCCCACGTGCTGGAGTCGCGTCGAACATTTTGCGTACATTGCATCACGCCTACGCCAATACTCCCTTCACCACGTTGCCGAACACATCTGTCAGACTCTCATCGCGGCCCTGATGAAAATACGTCAGCCGTTCATGGTCCATGCCCATCAGATGCAGAATCGTGGCGTGCAGATCGTGCAGATGAACTCGATCAACGACCGCCTCAAAACCGAATTCGTCTGTTTCACCGTAGGCCAGGCCACCTTTGACGCCGCCGCCAGCCAGCCACATCGAAAAACCGTAGGGATTATGATTTCGACCGGGAGCGTTCTGTCCTTCACTGAACGGCATCCGCCCGAATTCGCCGCCCCAGACGATCAGGGTTTCCGCCAGGAGTCCGCGTTGCTCCAGATCCGTGAGCAGCGCAGCGATGGGCTGATCCACTTCCGCTCCATGACGTCCGTGGTTCTTTTCAATGCTCTCGTGTGCGTCCCAGGTTTCTTCGAGATGGCCTCCGCCGGAGTACAACTGCACGAATCGCACGCCCCTTTCAATCAGCCGCCGCGCGACAAGACAATTTCGTCCGTACTCATCCGTCGGCTGCTGACCGACACCGTACATCGCAAGCGTCTCCGCTGTTTCCTGACTGAGATCGACAGCTTCCGGTGCTTCCGTCTGCATCCGATACGCCAGCTCATACGATCCGATGCGCGCCGCCAGTTCATCACCGCCCGGTCGCGCCGCGAGATGCTGTTCGTTGAGACGCGCCAGCAGGTCGAGTTGTTCACGCTGGGCCTGACGGGTCACATGTTCCGGGCCTCGGAGATCCAGAATCGGATCTCCAACCGGACGAAATAGTGTGCCCTGATACGCCGCCGACATGAATCCGCTCGACCAGTTCGGCTGCCCGCCAATCGGGCCTCCCCGTTTGTCAAGGATGACAACATACCCCGGCAGACTTTCATTTTCCGTCCCTAGTCCGTAGACGCACCACGATCCCAGTGAGGGACGTCCGATAAACGTCTTGCCAGTGTTCATGGCGACCAGCGCCGATCCATGCGCATGGCTGTCGGTGTGGCACGAACGTATGACGGCCAACTTGTCGGCATGTCGTCGCACGTTCGGAAAGTAGTCGGATATCAGCAGGCCGCTTTCTCCGCCGGGGCGAAAACGTCGAAAGGCAGGCGTGAGGAATCCGACTTTGCGTCCGCCGGAATTGGTGAATGCCTTGCCTTCCGGCAGCGGCTGTCCGGCGTATTTCTGCAGCGACGGCTTATAGTCGAATGTATCGACCTGACTGGGAGCACCGTTCATCATCAGAAAGATGCAGGATTTGGCTTTCGCCGTGAAATGCGGCTGGTGCCGTGCCGCGTTTCCGACACTCTCACCAGCAGCTGCGTGCCTGCCGAAGAATCCGTCCTGATTGAGCATCGACGTCAGCGCCAGTCCGGCAAAGCCGCCGCCCATTTGCCAGACGCATTCTCGTCGTGTCCGTCCGCATGGGAAAAAACTCATCGCAACCTCCTCACTTTTCCGAAAGGCGTCTCGGCCATTTGCTGATCTGTGATTCCGCCTCATCCTCCGTCATTGTTTCGCCGGTGGAACTGTCCCGATACAACACCTGAATTGTACGAAAGCCCATCGATTGATACAGGCGAACGGCCGCTTCGTTGTCCGCTGTGACTTCCAGCACACCGATTCCCATTCCGACCTGCACGAAGCCGAGCAAGGCCTGTTGCACCAATGCGCGGCCAAGGCCCAGTCCGCGATGTTCGGGAATCACACCGACGTTCTGAATCGACCCCATACCGCCACTCCGCGTCACTCCCTGGATCGTGCCGCAATCGACTGCGGGCCAGTCGAATTCCGGCTGATAGACCACCATCCACGTCGCAGCCGGACAGAATGCTGCCTGCCCGACTATCTCCTTCATCAGAGCCATACAGCCTGCGGCGTCGCCGAGACACGAAAAAACTTTACCGTCAAGATCTTCGCGAAAAGCCCGCCACTTAATCTGCGCGTGTCGTTCGAGCAACAGCGAGCGCCACGGTAGCCAGCGATAGCCTTCCGGCAATCGCACAGCCTTTGGTGAGGTACGCCTCAGTTCGATCTGCATGCGAAATCGTTTGTACGCCGTCGTGGCCATCCAATGCCTCAATGCACCAGTATGAATTCTTAACTGCCGGGCTACCCGTTCATTTTGCCGCCGTCGTCGCTCGTCATTCTTTTTTCTGTTCAACGTGATACAGCGTGTTCCATGTTTTCTCGCCGTCGCCCGAGAGAGCGGAATTGCCACCGGCAATGGGCAACCGGATAGAATATCCGCGGCTGTTGTCAATCAGATAAATGAATTCTTTGTCTCGTCGCGTTTCTTCGAAACTGTGACGTTCGTCGCTGTCGATTTTGCGTTCTGTCCAGTCAATGGGATCATTTCCTGCGTGCTGTTCGAAGGCACCGCCGGAGTAGTTGTAACTCGCGATGACTGCGCCTTTTTTGAAGACAGGTTCATTGTTTTCGCGATAAAAAAACGGGCTACGCCGCAGGATCTTTTTGTCGTCGTCTGTAAGATATGTCTTGTCGGGGTACTTACCGTAAATGCCCAGCCACATAATTGCGTCAGCATATTTTTCGGTGTCAGTCGGATGAGGCAAGCCGAACGCATGGCCAAGCTCATGGCCAAGGCCGGCGATCCAGCGGGATTTGTCCTTGTCTGCCGGATGCTTTCCAACGAGTCCCAGGAGGTCATCCTCAGGAAGACAGGCGACCCCACTGCCGCCGCGCCCTTTGTTCCCCGGCCCATCGGAATACAGAATCCAGATGAAATCCGGATCGTTGTGCCTCGCTCCTGTCAGATTTTTGGCTTCGTCGAGCGTGTTGTTGAATCCCCAGATCTCCTGGTCATTGCCGTTGGGATTTCCGTAGAACCAGTCGGCCGTCCGATTGCTCTTTACAACTTCAACAACGGGATCGCTCAGACGAAATGTCGGTCCCTGCAACTGCCCACCGTACCACTTCTGAAGATCACGAATCGCGTGTTCCAGCGCAGCCGTGTATTCAACGTTCTCTTCGCGATTACTCGAAACGAGATAAATCATCCGCACGGTTCGCAGATCAGTTTTGCTTTCATCCTCACTGGCAGTCGCACCCCGGCAACTGGTCATTGCCAGCAGGATGCACAAATAGACTGAATTGAATCGAAACAACATCTGATGGTCCTTCTCACAGGCAGTCACAGGGAAAAGTCTGAATCCGGAAAACCGACATCGCGCAAAATCACAGACCGCCACCGGTTCACAATCACTTTGCCGGTGGTTTTGGCCGGGCTTTCGCGGGATTCTTTTTCGGGCCTCCGGGGTTAAAGGTTCTCTGGACTTCTTCGAGCGATGTCCTGCCTTCAGCGACAAGGCGTATCGCATCCTTTTGAAGCGTTGTCTGACCATCTGCGATCATCTGACGGCGGATCGCTTCCGGAGACGCGCCGTTGACAATCACCTCTTTCATCGCGTCCGTCATTTCAAACATTTCAAACGCGGCCACGCGTCCAAAATAGGGCACACCGTCGCAGTCGGCACACATCTCTTCAATGGTCTGGGCCTTCGGGTCATCCGGTGGAGGCGGCAAGGGGGCTCGGTAGAGCACCGATGTTTCCGGTGGCAGGCCCAGTTTCTTCAGCAATACGGGGTTCGGACGAAACGCCTGTTTGCAATCATCACAGAGTTTGCGGATCAGCTTCTGCGTCACGATGCAACGCAGGTTCTTGACAACTTCGTCAATCCCGATCCATTCAATCAGCTTACGCAGAGCCTCTGCGGGATTGTTCGCAGGAATCTCGGCTACAAACGACAAGCGGTCGGCGTATTGAAAAATTGTCTGTGTGTCCTGTGGCGACGTGAGCGGATTCATGTAAATCACATCTGCTTCGCGGCGGCTGATGCGGTCGAATGTGATTTCAAGATCGTGGCCCGGCTCCGGCTTAAAATCCGCCACGTTGATCAGTTCACGGACGTTGAGATCTGCCAGATTGCAGACCGAAAATAAGTAGGGATCGACGCAATGCAGCACGATTGTTGCTAACGTCGTGACGCCCGTATCCGGCGGCCCGCAGATCAGAATCACCCCGCTGCGCTCTGCTGTGTAGTGGCGGATTTTTGTTTTCAGATGGTCCGGAAATCCAATCTCCTGTGGCTTCTGACGCATGATTTTTCGGTTATCTACTTTGATACGAATCTTTTCCGCCTTACCCCCGACAGGAGCGGATTCGACCATCAGATGGTAAGGGATTTTTTCGTATTCGGTTTTCATCCCGCCGGATTGAGCCGTGCTCCGGTCATTGATGTCCAGTCCGGAAAGCAGCTTGATCATCTGCACCATCGCCGCTCCCTTCTGACCGGGAACCGCAGCTGCCGGATAGGGAACGCCGTCGATCACGAACCGAATCGCTACGCGACCTTCGCGCGGTTCAAGGAGGATCGTATGGGCGCGCCGGGCCAGTGCGTCCGAGATCATCTGTTTGACAGGAACCAAAGCGACCTGTACCAGCCTGGCGTTGGCCTTCAGATTGCATTCACGATTAAACAGCGGACCTTGAAACAGAACCTGCTCAACATCCGGTTCCTGCTCCTGAGGATTGGGAGCGTTCTTCGGGTCCGGCTTCTTTGTATCGTTCTTTTGCGGGCCAGCCATATGATTTGTCCTTTTGCGATCTTGGTGAGAATGTGATTCGCCTGCGGCTCGGGGTTAAACGGATTTTCTGACTCTGATAAAACGAATCACACCCTATTGCAGCTATTCCGATCATCGCAGTGTACGCAGGATTCTGGCGAGAAGTTGGCTGTGCCTCCAGCGTCAACCGCCAAATTGCAGATTCAACAGCAGATTTCGGACGTCCGTAGCGTGCAATTCGTCACGTTCTATACGTTTGGACGAACAAATAAACACCGGGCCGTCCTGTGACATCCGGTTTTCGTCCGGCAAACGCCCGTGACTTCCCATGACAATCCCCGCATCCAGACCAATCATGTCCATGTAGTAACGGAAGCCCAGGAACTTGCGAGCAAGCCGGTTGGCGATTCGCAGTTTTGGAAACTGGATCGTCGGATCAACGAACAGCTCAACGGGGTCATAGCCCGGCTTGCGATGAATATCGACCGTGCGCGCGTAATCGGGAGCCAGTCGGTCGTCCTGCCAGAAATAGTACGTGAACCAGGCATTCCGCTGACTGACGCAGACAAGTTCGCCGCTGCGTTCATGGTCAATTCCGGCGGCGCGCTGGGCGTCACGGTCAAGGACGCATTCGACGCCGTCAAGACGCCCCAGCAGTGCCTTCACCGCCGCCAGATCGTCCGCACGTTTCACGTAGACATGAGCCACCTGATGATCGGCCACGGCGAACGCTGTGGATGCTCCGCAATCGAGCGTCTCCCAGCCCAGAGGTTCCATGCGAACAGAAAGATATCCCGTATCCCGGAGCGCGCGATTGATGTGAATCGGCTGATTGACCTCCGTGATTCCGTATTCCGACAGCACGACCACATCGGCGTCTGCGGCACGAGCCACCTCGATCAATTTTCCTGCTTCATGATCAACCAGTCGAATGTCCTTAGTAATCTTCGGGCTGTTCGGTCCCAGACGCTGCAGGTTATAATCCAGATGAGGCAGATAGACAAGAAGCATTGAAGGCTGATAACGGCGGAACACTTCGACACTGGCATCAGCGATCCATGCGGAACTCCGGATGTCAGCCGTCGGTCCCCAGAAGTTAAACAGCGGAAATCGCCCGAGCCTGTTTTGAAGTTCGTCGCGGATTTCCGGCGGTTCACTGTAGATATCCGGAACTTTGCGACCGTCCGCCGGATACGAAGGTCGCGGCGTCACTGACCATTGCACATCGGCGTACATGTTGTACCACCAGAACATCTTGGCCGTTGTGTGCGACGCATCGCGATTCTTCGCCGTCTGAAAGACTCGCTCGCCGTGAATCAGGTGATTAGACTGCTTCCAGAACATAACGTCCGCCAGATCACGGAAGTACCATCCGTTCGCCACGATCCCATGCCGCGCCGGCATTAATCCCGTAAGCAACGTCGCCTGCACGGTGCAGGTCACGGCAGGCAGCACTGTCGTCATCGGCCGCGCAAATCCAGTGTCCAATAACCGCCGGATATTGGGTGTATTGTCACCGATCATATCATGCGTCAGTCCGACGACATTGATGACAACCAGTTGTCGGATACTGTTGCTTGGACGCATCGGAGAGGAAGTTCTTTCAGAATTGCAGACGCAGAAAGCGCCCAGTCAACGTGCCGTGCATCAGTATACTGGAAGTTGCACAAATAGCTTAGCTTCACGGAACCGCATCGATCCGGGGTCAAGGAACGCACGGGAAATAGAGATCCGCTGTATGGCCAAACACAATCCAACCACGAATGGACGTAACTGTACCCGAATAGTTGCAGGATGGGGCACGGCATTCCGTTTTGGAGCGTTGATTGATCGTGGATGAAGCTGCGGTCAGAATGCGAACTGCTTTCGCTGCTGCTGACGGCCTTCATTCGCGGTTCAAACTCTGCGTTCGATCGCCTGTCTGAGACGGTGATTTCCTGTCTGCAGAATGAATCCGAAGAAAAATCCAATCGAAAGTACTTGAAAAAAATGGGCAACCGTAGGGAACTGACCTGTTCGTTTCCCAGTCCGCCGTTCGACTCCAGACCGAAAGCCCGCTACGCTCACGTGGAAGGCCAGACAAGAAATGAACAATCCCCGATCAATGAGCTGCGTCCCAATACTGTACGCCTGACGAACAGAGTTTACACTCAGCCGACAGGTTGAACACCGTGGACGTGACAGCGTTGAGGGAAAGTGACATCCGTCTGTCGCCGACTCCGAAACAGTGCCGGAAGAAGTGCGTTGAAAAAACACGAGAACATTCGTTTAACCGCGTGGGCAACGCCCCACGCATGGGAATCTATCCAGCGGGAAGTTGCTCTCGCGGCTTGCTGGGGACGCATTTATACCTCACGCGGTCGAAAGTGACGTTAACCCGAAGCGTCAGCGAGGGCCGCAAATCCCAATCCCTCGTTGACGCTTCGGGTTACGATCCGGGGCTCACAAAACTGTCATTTTCGACCGTGCGGAGTCTAGAGAAAGCAATGCCAAATGCGTGCGACATAACGATCCGGATCGCAACCTTCATCCCACAAAGCGGAAAATTCCATAGCCTGAGCACAATCCACAATTCAATTCGTTGTGGGATACTTGCGTCAGGGCCCCCGGCACAGTGAGATAAAAACTCGTCGCACTTGCCCCAGGACAATTCGCTGGCTTATGTACGACTGGTGGATAAACTGTGCGGCTATGGACTCATCAGGTCACTCGTAGGATTGACAACCAGCCTGATCCGATGTGTAGTGCCTCATTGAAAGTCTTTCCCGAACGAGAACACTGTCAAAGTACAACAAGGGAATATCTGGTGTCTCAGGGTCCGTCTGAATTTCAAGGTCGCGTCTTAACGAAGATACAACTGCCGATCATCTGGCTGAATTGCCGATCTGGTAAAGGTGTGATATTCGTGCTGGCACTGTTCCTTGCCACTCGGTCGATTGCTCAGGATGCAACGCCTCAACCGACTGTCGCTTCGAAAACAGTCAGGCCAATTGCGAATAAGACGCAGACAGAACCGAGGCCTGCGGTCGCCGTCGATGATCAAAGTGTCCCGAAGAAGGATGAATTCGAGAGAGTGGATTTGTTGACGGACGACCTGAAACAGCACTGGAAAGTCTTCAGTTCTGCACCTGCGACGCCGGACGAACCGGTCTGGAAAGTTATTCGCGAAGGTGATGAAAAGGAAATCATTCTGGTTTGTTCCGGCGAACCCAAAGGCTTCATTTATACAACGGAGACCTTTTCTGAGTTTGAAATGACGCTGGAATGGAAGTACCCCAAAGATGCGGACGGCAACAGCGGTGTGCTTGTCTACATGCAGGATGAACCACGAATCTGGCCGACATCAATGCAGGTTCAACTTCATCAACCAAAGGCAGGCAGCGTATTTCCCGGTGGCGACGCAATGAGCGATCATTCCAGCGAGGCGGAGCCCGATCTCGCGCGGCCGGTGGATACCTGGAACGAAGGCAAGATCGTCAGCCAGAGTGGTCGGCTAAGCGTGGAAGTGAACGGCAAGAAAGCTGGCGAAGTGAGCGGTGCTAAACCATCCACTGGCAACATTGCCTTACAGAGCGAAGGATCTGTTGTTCATTTTCGACGAATTCGCCTGCGCAAGCTGCCGGTTGTCGCCCCGGAAAAGAATGCCAACGCATCACCCACAAATGACAGCGCTTGCTCCGAGGCCGTGATCGCCGTGTCACCAGGTCATCCGCGGTGGTCCGTCAGTGAGCGTGGCGGGAGACCCGCAGCACATCGTAATTCCAAAGCCACCTGGACGATCCACCGTAATCGACGGCAATAATGGTGTTCACAATCTGGATAAGGACGAGGACGTGAAGGCACTGGTGAAGCGACATGCCCAAAAAGGGCTCTGGCTGGAAGATGTTCCCGAGCCCAAAGTGGGCGTCAATGACGTGTTGATCAAAGTGGATCGCACGGGAATCTGTGGCACGGATGTGCATATTTATGAATGGGATGCGTGGGCACAGAAAACAATCCCGGTCCCGATGGTCGTAGGGCATGAATTTGTCGGCGAAGTGGTCTCAGTGGGATCCAACGTCGTCGATTTTCATCCTGGCGAAGTCGTGAGCGGTGAAGGCCACGTCGTCTGCGGTCGCTGTCGAAACTGTCTGGCGGGCCGACGTCACCTTTGCGCAAAGACGCAGGGGATCGGCGTGAATCGACCGGGAGCGTTTGCCGAGTACATCGCACTGCCGATGACGAACGTGTGGCATCATGACGCCTCGATTGATCGTGACATTGCATCGATCTTTGATCCGTTCGGCAACGCTGTGCATACGGCGTTGGCATTTCCGATATTGGGTGAGGATGTGCTCATCACTGGAGCAGGGCCGATTGGCCTGATGGCCACAGCCGTAGCGCGTCACGCGGGAGCGCGCTTTGTGGTCGTGACCGACGTCAATCCGTGGCGTCTGGAACTGGCAAAGAAAATGGGTGCGACACGCGCTGTCAACGTGAAAACTGAAACGCTGGAAGACGTGCAGCGTGAGCTGGGAATGGCGGAGGGATTTGACGTCGGTCTGGAAATGTCCGGCAATCCATCAGCGTTTCGAGACATGCTGAAGAACATGGCGCATGGCGGGAAAATCGCGATGCTTGGTATTCCGTCAGAGGATATCTCCATCGACTGGAATCTGGTCGTTTTCAATATGCTCACGATCCACGGCATCTATGGTCGGGAAATGTATGAAACCTGGTACAAGATGACCGTCATGCTGCAGAGCGGACTGGATATCAGTCCAGTGATCACGCATCGTCTGCACTACACGGAATTTGAAAAGGGCTTTGAGGCGATGAAGTCCGGACAGTCAGGGAAAGTGATCCTGAAGTGGTGATAATTGGCGAGCATCTACGGGGAACACCTCAGGCAGCTCGTGACCGGGCCAGGTATTCATTCAGCGAAGGTTGCTGTTGATACCATCGAAGAATTCCGTCGAGTTTGGCAGTTGTTTCACCTTGGCCGAAGTAACGGAGCACACGTTCTGCCAGCGGAATGGTGAAGCGATTCACCAGCGGACGGACTCAGCCCGCAAGTTCAAGCCTCTGGCCTGCCGGCGCCCGCCGAAACCCCATGCCTGTCTTGAACTGGTCCAGCGAACCGAATCCGGCCTGAATAGCTACGCTTACCTTTTGAAACATGTAGCAGATGAGTCACGTTTTGTGTGCGGTGGCGGAACGATCGAATGTAGGATGGACATTCATGTCCGTCGCAAAAGCTCTTAATCATGATCTTATTCATAATCATAATCGATTCGCGGCCGGCACCGCCCCCATTTCCCAGTAACGTTGCACCACTCACTTTGCAATGTGGGAAAGATTAAGAGCAGGATTAAGATTATGAATTCAACAAGACCATGGAAGCCCTCCACATGAGGCCAGGATCTCGGACATGAATGTCCAAGCTACAGGAATCGCAGCTATGGACCATAGCTTCAGGAACTCGGCCCGTCTCCATTGCACACTCCGGTTTTGGCCGGAAATCGCAAAACTTTCGCGGCAGGACGCCGCGACTGCGATTCGACAGGATGTCCTCACGCGTGAAAGCGTCTTACAATCCATCGGTCTGAGGCGAGCGGAGAAGCCGCGATGCCTCGCTGGATATTTCGCCTGCCGCTCGCCTTATGCCGTGCGACGTATGACGGGCTGGTTGCCGTAGGTGGACAGGGCTCCAGCCAGTCGGGCGGCGTGTTCATTCTTCACACAGCCTATGGCCTTTCCGGCGAGTCGTGCAAGTCTTCGAGGAACCACCAATCCCAGTGTGGGTCGAAGCTCGATTCGCTGTCCGATGGGGCGTTCCTCAAACCCCATCCCACGCTTGAACAAATCCAGCGAGTTCATTCCTGCTTGTAACGATTGCAGTCCGATGCAGACTTCAGTTGTTTCAGTGCGATTCAGAGCCTGCTGCAGAAATGTGAACAACATTGCGTTATTCGGACGATATCTCAACAATTCTTCGCTCGACCGAACAACGCAGATGTTTTCCACATGGCCAATGCGGAATGAAATAAGAAATGACGCAAGGGCTCCTTTAGAGCGGGCTGCCCACACGGTGGCAGCCGGACAGTCGGCGACGGCGTCAAAGTATTTGTTCCAGTGGGATTTGTATCCGTCGGCGACCTTCCGTCCCTGCCGCCGAATTGTCTGAGAGTGCAATTCGATCCCGTCGCTCGCGAGTTCGCGAGCGTCTTCAGGACCACAAGTGCAGTTCTCAAGTCCCTGACGCGTTTGATTGCGTGTCTTTGGGGCCAGCGATGACAGACTATAGTTCTTATCTGCTACGATTTGCCGAAAGCTGCTGACACCATCGTCGACTGGGCAGCAGAAGCGGGCCATGACACCTCGATGATCCATGATCTGCGATAAATCAACGGTCGCCGGATTCAGCTGAGTTTCCAATGGGAAGCAGATCCAGGCACGTGAGAAAACGTCAAACCAATGGACACCATTGGATTCCCGAATCGAATGTCCCATCCGTTCCAGGAACGCGGCGTAATACTGAGGCGGCATAGATGCGAACCTTCTAATTGGGCGAAAAAATCAGGCAACTCGCCGGGACTCAGGTTGAACGCATGCAGTCATTGACAAAGGAGCGGCATTCACTTGCCCATGAGGTTTCCGAAAAATGCACAGTTCCTTCGCACTGAAATTCACATTGCCGCTGGTCATCCTGTACAAGGCTCCTGACGCAATATCGTATGCCTCACGCGCAATCCGCGAAAAACGATTGCCTGTCGCGGGCATGCCCTCCGGATGGGATTCCATGAACTCAAAGCCCGCCATAGAGGCAAGCCGAGTCAGGGTAGCACGCGTGTAATAATAGAAATTGACACCGGCGTTGAGTCGCAGTGACGGACCACGCAGCGTACGGTAGAGCAGACCGGCACCCGTCATCATGCGAAACCGATGTCCAGGGATTTCAACGGCCAGCAGTCCTCCGGGAGCGAGCACGCGATAGAATTCCTGCATGTCTTCGCGGGGCTGACGATGAAGGATAAAGGCATCCAGCGAACAGACCACATTGAAAGTTGATTCAGGGAATTTCTGATCCGCCAGAAACCCCTGATGTACAGTGAGACCGAATTCCTGCCGCGCGAATTCTGCTGAAAACCTCGATGGCTCAACACCTTCGACATTCCAGTCCTGGTAGTCCCGAAACTGCCTCAGAAAGAAACCTGATGCCGTGCCGACATCGAGCAGGCGACCGCCGTGTGGCATCAGTTCTCGGATACGTCGGGCTTCTCGTTTGAGGCTCTTCCTTCGGTAGTCAACGTACAATTCTCGTGCGGATGCGCTGTCCGTGATGTACTCTTCCTGGAAAAATCTCTGAGTATCATCCATCGACGGACATTCCGACACATACGTCAAGTTGCATCCTTGACAGGTCACTATTGGCAGACCGTTGGAAACACCAACCGGCAAAGTCTGATGAGGGCCACAAATCGGGCAAATGACATGAGTCTTTTTTTTACTGTCAATCCCGGAAATTGCTGGATTTTTGTTGCTTTGAACCATTCTTAACCTCCTTGCCGGATGCATTCAAATTCATGTGCCACACGGCTTATAGACACTTATTCCAATCCCCGCAAGACGTGAAAACGAGTGTTCGAATTCGTGGACTGGTCTGGGCGGGAAATACATCTCGTGTACTATCCGCCGTACCACAGCAAATATAACGGGATCGAACGCTGCTGGTCATGGCTGCAACAGAAATGGAACGGTGTGCTGCTGACATGCTGGGACATCTTCAAAGCCTGCGTCCAACGCATGACATGGAAAGGACAGCATCCCACCGTCGTGCAGTTCGACGGTGATTACCCGCTTGGGGTCATCGTTCCAAAGAAGGAAATGATCGAACTCAACAAACGTCTCGAACGCTCAGAAACTCCCGCCAAATACGATATCATTATCCGACCAACAATCCCTCGCGGCAGGTCATTCATTTCGTGCGGCTCGCCTGAGCAGCCTGAGCCGAGTCGTTCATGCAGTGCGGACATTGCATGGAATAGGGACTGGAACACACGGATAGCCGGAAAGCCGCAGGTCGCAAAATGCACGGGCCAACCGATCAGCAAGCGGCAGGTTATCCATATGATCAATCACCGTACCCTTCTGATCTAAGGAAGGATGGGTCATGATCTCAACGGATGCGGTGGCAAGTCGATCGGTTGATCGAAAGTGTTCGAAGTTCTCGACCGTGCCGAAATAGTCGGTCCCCCGGAATCCGTGATATGCGATCCAGCGGTTAAAGCATGATTTGGCGATGCTTTTTGGAGAGACCACAGGCCGTGAATCCATATTCCTCGAAATTCTGAGATGCCGGATTCCAAGGTGTTTCAGCACCGGCTGGATCGCCAGAAAAACCATCGGCTCAGTGTGCACATGCTGATGCGAATCTGCGTGCGTTAGAGGAAGTCCCGCATCCCGACATCGCCGGATCTGAGCGCCGACCTCGGCGGCAATCATCGCTCGATCGGTCGTCGAAAGCAGACGCGAGCGGAATCGACGGAATCTGCCGCATGGGTCACACAAGGCCGGATTGCTCCGCAGTTCCGGCAACAGAGGCCAGCCATCGGTGAGATTCAGATGCACACCGATTCGATCGGTCAAGTGGCCGGAGATTGCCATGCCACAGGCTTCATCGAATCCCGGCATGTTGGCCATGATTGTCGTACTGGAAATCAAACCGCGACTAAAACATGTCAGAATTGCGCGATTCACGATCGACGATTGTCCGAAGTCATCGGCGTTGACGATCATCGTACCTGGCGGGACACTCATGCAGCCACTCCCGGATGCTGGTACTCGTCTGCAGTCTGATCTTCAATCGTGAGCACATCCGGAACGATGACGCTTTCCTCAAAGCGGAGTTCCAGCAGTTGTCGATCGTCTTCGGAAGTCAGACAGGCGAAGCCCAGTTGCTCCATGACTTCCCGAAGCGGTGCGTTACGTGAAGTGACGCGCAATCGGGCTCGGAGTTGCTGATGTCCAACATGTTGCTGCCGCGCTGCGTACCATTTTAGAAACGTGGCCTCGACCATTTTCTGCGCGACGCGGCAGGAAAGCACAAAATCAACCAGATGCGGACCAGTATCAGTTGCTTCAAATGCAGCAAAGCCCACAATCCCGTAGCCGCCAAAGTCATCCGCGACTTCAAAGCAGAAACAATCGTGCTTGTCTGACTGCAGGAGTCCGTGGAAGTCGTCTGGCAGATAACTGCGCCCCGAGAGGTTGAACTGATTACTCCGCTGCAATAGTTCGATACAACGAGAGTGGTCTGACAACTGCGGATGCCGGATCTGCAGCACCATGTGGCAGCTCTTCAGAAACTCACCATAATCGCCGCGCCACGATTGATGGATGCGTTTACGCATGGCCTCTGTGAGATAACCCAAACGTCGCCCGCGTGTTTCATCGCTCACCGGAACATCAAAAGCCGTGTCATCCATCAACGAAGGGCCGACGGCGGGGTCGAAGACTCGGACCTGAGGCAGAACATTGCTGATTTCGCGACGTTCGAAGGGTGAATCATCGATCACCGCAAATGTATCGACGTTGATATTCAGTTCGTCCGCAATCTGCTGCACACTGCGACTCTTCGGTCCCCAGTGAATCGCGGGATACAGAAAGTAGTCAGCAAGTCCCAGTTGTTCGATTTGCGGCCATGCCGTTTCGTAATGATTCTTGCTGACGATTGTCTGCAGAATGCCTCGTTCGTCCAGTCGTTGAATCAGATCGATCAATTCACAGTTCGGAGTGACACCCGATGCACCTGCGTCTCCGATCACACCATGCCACAGTGTGTTGTCCAGATCCCACGCCACACACTTGATCTTCTTTGCCGGGCCAGGACGTTTCTGAAATATCGTCGATGGCTGCCCCACAAGGTTGACCTGCGGGATGGAATTGAGTCCATGCTGCAGACGCACAAAATCCAGCCATGTAAAGATGAGCCGGACTTCGCGATCGTTTTCAATTGATAATCGAAGAATGCCGGGCTTGTCAGCCGCCAGCGAGATCAGTTCTGCAGCGTCGAGATAATGTTCGTTCCAGCCCGGTTCGATCTGCAGGCATGTGCGAAATACAGGGACATCCGTCACAAGTTCCAGTTGAATGCGAAACGCAGTGGATTCACTGGAAAAGCATTTCACAAAGAAGGCGTGCGGATTTGACTCGCGCTGTGAAAGCAATGCCGACTGATGTTCAAGCAGCTTGCGACGTGCGAGCGTGAAAGCCCCGTTGAGGCGTCGTTTTGGCGACCAACGGCGAATCATTTTTGCCGTTTTGGTGACTGCATTCTCCGACCAGTCCAGCAGTGCGGTCTGCGTCCGAAGGGTGCCGATGCCGAGCATCGCCAATTGTGCAGGCCAGGCGGTCTGCAATTTTGCCCAGCGTCGAAACCGAATGTCAGCGCCGAAACGAAACAATCCCTGCACCTGACGATTTGGCATAATGCCATACACGAACCGAGCGCACTTGTGGTCCGGGCGCGCGACGAACAGTAAGCACGTCGCATAACACTGCGGCATGGAACATTCGACGCAGTGTTCTTCCCAACAAAGCAATCCGGCGGCAGTCACCACCGGATCAGGCGGCGGGGCTGGCAGTGCCTGATCGCCTCCCTGCCGCTCCCATGCGGTGGCATCCTGCCATGTCACTTGAAACACCTCACACTCCTTCGCAAAACTCGCAAACCATTCTACCAGTGAACTTTAGGTATTACTGAAGATCTGGTCAAGCAGAAGTTCAGGTCGCGTCCGGGCCGCTCGAGAGCGAACCATGAGCAGGATTCCTCAATTCAAAAGCATGATCCGATTGCGTGATGGATTCGCGTGAAATCCAACCCTGGCTGTCCATGTGCTTGAAGAATGCCGGAGAGCCTGTCTTCATGCCGGAGGTGGCGGACTAAGGCATGTCCGCCCGTATCGTATTCATGGATCGCTGTTCCGCAGATCCCGCGCAATCGTCGCGCATGAATCAGATCAAGACGGTCTTTTGTAGAAACGTGAATTTCAATCTTTGCTATGCTCTGATTCGCTGACAGCAAGGCTTCCAGATCCGAAACGTGCCTTTCGGCAAGTGTCGTGAAATAGGTTGTGGCGATCTGTTTCGGCCAGCTGAGGTCCAGGTGTCGCCGCTTGCTGATGGGTGAGATAAACGTCTGTGGAGCAAACGCAATGGCTGTCCCTGAACCGATCAAGGTGGCAATCAGAATGGCCGCAAATCCACCCGTGGAATTGCCCACGAAATAAACTTCGACGGGATTCACCTGCCTGATCCTTTCGCCAGGGAACTCGGCGATCTCAAAGACATCTCGTCCGAGAGCAGGTAGTCCGTTCTGATACCAGGACTGAGTGAAGTCACGCAGAAAAATCTTGTTCTCCATCAGGATGCGTCAGTCGTTGTAGAATTCGAACGGCGGCATCCCGATTTCGGCAGCGATCCCGCCAAAAATGAAATACAGGCGATTCGACGCCGGGACCAGTTCTTCCAGGACAGACGGGGCTACGCTCACAGGAACTCCTGTGTGTTACAAAGGTGCACCGCAGCCAGATTTGTGCGATCGCAAGCAAGGATTCTGACGATCAGAGCATTCTCACAGCGACTTTGCCATGCCCCTCTTGCGCCGCAATCACTTCGTAGCTGCGCATATACGACGAGCAATAGTCTTCAAACGCACGAAACTCATGCAGTGCACTGTAGAATTCATCAAAGATGATGATTGTCCCTGGCACAATGATATCGTTCGCGCGACTGAGCACGTACATGGTCGCGGAATACAGGTCCGAGTCGTTATGGATCACCAACTGCTCAGACGGCGAATACTGGGCCAGAAATGATGGCAAGGTTTCCTGAAACAGACCTTTCACAAATGAAATGCGTCGATCTTCAGTGTGTGGGGTCTTCCCGTCGGTGCTGAATGTTTTGCTGCTTAATGCTCTTGAAAAATCTGTCCAGTCCTCAGGAAGCCCCTCAAACGTGTCAAACCCCACATATCTTGATTCTCCGTTTTTATGAATACTTGCGAAGTATTTTATACTGGCACCTTTAAACACTCCAAATTCAAGGTACACCATTCGCCGTTGGCCAATGATCTCGCTGTTGATGAAATCGTACATCTCAGTTCGTTTAACAAAAACCGGATGCTTTCCAATGTGCTTCTTTCGCCACGCTTCGAACTTTGGCTTGTAGGCAAGGAATCGGAGCCGATCAGAATCAGGCAGAATCATCAATGCAATATGCCGGAAGAATTTCCGCATTGCGGCAAGCATAGAACCCATTCCTTAAAGTCGATCTCGCAGGCGCCTCTTCGAACAGCTTTTGACTTCAGACGACGACGATGAAACGCCGAACCCAGTGAGACTTGTGTACCAACCACTGCCATCACGATGCAGTTCGGTCGTTGTGACAAAATCCACATCTGACCGCAACTCAAAAGTTACGATAAAAGCTTGATGGTGGTTTCCAGTCCTCGGTCCTGCGAAAATAGCGGCTGGGGCCAAAGCGATTCCGGATACGCCGACAGGCATTGTTAATGAGATGGGCGGATGCAAAGCTTCTCTGCAAACCGACATTCAATTCCTGGTAATGGCCGTGCTTCAGCAGATCGCGGATGACGCGAGGGACAGATCGCCATCGAGAATCGTCGAAGGTAATCGTCCCGCCGACCGGGAGCAACTTGTCGGCGAAGAAAAAGTCGACAAAAGCGTGGTCAAAACCATGATACCTATCGATATAGACAAAATCGGGACGGACACCTTCATTGAAGAGCCGCGGCAAGGCCAATTCACTCTCCGCATGCACATGAGCGTGTCGATGCGAGAGTCCGGCATTGTCGATTGCCAGCAACGCCGATTGACGCACATGGTCAAAGCCTGGAGGATAAGGATCAACTGAAATAAGCCTTCCGCGATTGTTTTCTTCCAGTGCGGTCAGGATCGCCAGCGAAGAAAAGCCGTATGCCATCCCGATTTCGATGGCGCACTCCGGAGGATTCTCTTTCAGAAACTGATGCATCGCACAGCATGCTTCACCGGATGTCTCAGAGTGAAGTTGCGACGGCAGACCGTCTGCATGGACGACGCTTCGTGTTTTCAGTATGGAACCGGGAATCTCATTCGGAGGCATTTTGGCTGGTGGGGCCTGTAATACTGACATCAGTTTTTCCTTCTTTGCTGAGTTGACCTTTCCTGGTCATCTTCTGTGAAGAAGTGGCATTAACCACCAATTGCTGAAAGGCAGGATAGTTTTCGCTAATTTGCAGATTTATGACAAGACCAACTCTCAGGCACCCCCGCACAATGCTGCGTGCCGGCGTTGGCTGCTTCAGGCTACCGATTCGAAGTCACCGACTGGAGCGTCGTGTTTGCTGCGGCGTTGAAGCGGGATACAGGAGGGAGTGACGCTCCTGGCTGAGCGGCGTTTCGAGAATCCTGCAACGGTTTGCAGCCACAGCTCAGGAGACAGGTTCAGGCGATCCGGAATCGGCGGAGCGTTCGCTGCCATCGATCCGCATTTTCCGGGTTTCAACTGACGACCAGTCCAGTCAAGCAATTCCAGGTATTCTGCCAGAGACATGAATACGCAGCCCTTGTTTGACGCTCGCCGCGACGAGCACTTCTCACGAACTTTCTTTCGCTTCGGCTCAAGTTCGAATGGTGCCAGCCAGCCCGCACTTTCACCATGTCCGATACGAGCATCTTTGGCATCGACCGTCGCGACTTCATCGGCGGACTTCAGATCGGAAATGCGTTCCAGAGCACTCGTAAAAGTCGCTCTCTTCCAGAGTTGCCGCGATGCCGGCGCGCACGGGATTCAAATCCACGTACACCACACACGCAGCAATCGTCGATTCATCAGGAAGTACAACAGCTTTCCGGGCGATTTCTGAGGATGGCATGCAGGTAATTCGACATCACCGAAAACCCCATTACATCCATGGCAAACACCCCGGCAAGAAATTCCAACCGATTGCGAATCCATTGCCGCCGATGCTCGTAGTCTTTCCCGGTCAGCTCATCCGTACCACACAGAAACCCGCGCCTGACGCAGCGATTCACACAGTGGACCACCTGCATCTCACCTTCCGCCAACACTTCCCCCCGATTCACTCGTGCCATCCCCGGTCTCCTTCGCATGACCCCAAACATCGGACACCTGACGTCCTGCTTCAGAAATGGGCACTAATTCGGAACGCCAATCCCTGAGCCCAACGTGTTCCGCAAATGCAACTACGTTGCTTCGGTCATCCTTGAAGTAGAAGCAGCGGAATCCATGCGACTGAAGCAACCTGAATACTTCTGCCGAGCAGTTGCCGAATTTCTGAAGCGTATGTTCCAGCACTTCGATGTAGATGCTGTCCACTTTGTGCAGCATTGATTGCGCCCCCTGCAGAACCTGCATTTCAAATCCTTCCACATCAATTTTCATAACGGCAATTCTTAAGATTGAGTGTTCGTCAACCAGATTTCTTAACGTCATGCACGGCACTTTGATTGTAGATTCGGCACTGAGTGACACGCAGTTGATGTCGTCTTTGCGACGTTCGTCTGTAAAGTTGACGATTCCAGCTTCAGCACCCAGTGCGATGTTGAGACTTGTAACGTTCCTGCATTGATTGATGGCGATGGTCTTCTGCAGATGTTTGAATGTCTGTGGATGAGGTTCTACGGAATAGACATGTCCATTGTCGCCGACTGCCAGTGAGCCGGCGGCTGTCACACAGCCGATGTTGGCCCCGACATCGATCAGAATGTCGCCCGGTTTCAGGAAGTGGTACACGAATTCCTCGGCGCGATCGACATGATCCGGATCAACCCACAGCGTCAGTGCCATGTTGCTCTTCGCGAAAAACGGAACGGTGTATTGCGAACGTTTCAACTGAATTCGTTCTGAGAATCCGCTGCTTTGGAGAGCGTAGCCCCACATGGCTCTAAACGGCCTCTTGAGTTTCGGGCTTTCTGAACGGGCAAGTCTCTGGAGCAGGTTCATCGCAATCTTCCTCTGCATGTGGCGTGTCCCACACGAAACTTCCTTGTCGAAAACGTGACAACTGGAGTATCGCGCACTTTTGATAAATGAGTCAATACGGGTGTGTGTGTAACTGACAGCGCCGTGCCGCACATGCATCGAGGCGGTTGCGGCCGCTTGCGGCACACAATGAAGAATCCGGTCGGACAGAAGTTGATTCGTCCATGGGCTGGGTGCGTGAGGTGGTCTATTTGCCGCGCAGGCGTTTCATACATCGTCTGGTCAGGTCTCGTATGGCCGCTTTAAGGAAACACATTCTGTTTTCTCGCATTAACGGATGCTCACGCTGTCCGGTCAGTGTGTATCCGTACGCTATCATGCCGTCCTGGGTAACTTCTTCAATGGCCTGAATCTGAGCGGACGTCAGTTCGGAAAGAAATCGACCAACGCGGCTGGCCGCGAGCGGTTCGGTGAGTCGCGTGTGATGAACTGCTGCAGCCACCTTTTGGAATCCAGTTCTGAGTTCCGATCCGGTCGATGACTGTCGAGCGAGCGCGGCGACCGCATCTTCTTCCGTATGATTCAGAAACTTTGCCAGTCTGGTGACGGTCGTTTCAGAATCTGTGCAGAGATCTTCATAGCGGCACTCGATCCGGCGATCAGCGGAGACGATTCGTTCGGCCATGAGCCAGGATCCCAGAAGCAGATGCCATTCCATCGCAGCCAATACCGGATCGTCGGCTCCGAACCGCATCTTCAGTGTGGACGTAACAACGTCCCGTGGGTCGCGAACCAGATGAATGAAGCGCGCATTCGGCATCAATTCCTGAATCGCAGGAATTGCCAGCACATAAAGCGGCGTGTTATCCCCGATAAAGGAAAGCTCATGCCATGGCTTTGGAGAATCCAGTTGCCAGACATAGTGCATAAATGCCTGACATCCGTGAATGTCATACTGGCTGCAAAAACTCCGGAAGCCATCTGCACTTGCGATGTTCTCCCAATGTGAATGTGTCAACCATGAATTGACTTCTTCAATCAGTCGCTGCAGCGACGAGGGATTGTTGATATCCCGCAACAGAGAAAGATTCTGTGAGATGTAACCTGTCTCTTTTGCAATCTGCACGCGCGGCAGATCACTCAACAGCGACGCCGTGATCGTTGTCCCGGATCGACCGCTGCCAACAATGAAGACGGGAGTTGGATACTGAAGCATGTGAAAATCGACTGTTCAAAAATGCGCGTGACACAGCAAAATCGAATACATCGCTCAGGCTGCTTTACGATGGATGATGCCCGTTTGTTCAATTCTGCTCCATTCGTGTTCCCAAGTCATCTCGTCACTTGACATCAGGGCACTGGCATTGCGAGAAAACTGATCGAAGAGTGCTGTGTCCTCCGAAAGCTTCCGCATCTGCATCGCGATCTGTTGTGAATTCAAATCACCGTCGATGAGCAGTCCCACCTTTCGGCCATCGATCCACTGCGGAAATTCTCCAAGCCGCGTGGCGATCACCGGCATACCAAGAGCCAGATACTCGAACAACTTTGTGCAATTCGTCCCAACCAGACTATAACGTGGCGTATTCGCGAGGAGCGCGAGACCGCAGCAGCGACGTGTCGCGGCGAATCTCCGAAACTCCGCAGGAGTGACTCCATTGTGGACTGTGACACCCGGCATCGTTCGCAGTCGCTGGATGAGCGACGCGTCACCTTCGCCAAAGACATGCAGCTCTGCGTTCCTCCTGACTGATTCCGGCAGCAGTTGAAACGCTGCTGCTGACGCGCCGACGCCTTTTTCGACAAAGACGCCCCCGATGTAAACGAAACACAATTTGCCGTTTGGTGATCGCGTTTGTCCTGATTCACGCCAGATGGACGCTGGGTAATTGTGAACCTCCAGCACCGAAGGCTGCCATCGCTCCAGATGGCATTTCAGCGCCTGCTTGTCCATGTGGATACATGTTACAAGCGAAACCCATGGCAGACAGATTCGGTGAATCCAGCGCACGAGCAGGCTGAAGAATCGCCGCTTCAGCCAAAAGTGGCTCCCTTCGAGCTGATTGATTTCGAAGTGATCGTATTCGTCGTAAAGTACAGGGACCCGACGAATGATTCCGATGAAAATCGCAATAGGCAACACGGACCAGTGAAAACACATTACGGACGTTAGTGTGGCACCAGCGACCTGTCCAAGATCCACAGAGAATCGACCGAGGCGATCTGGTACAGTCGGATTCTCCGACTTATCCAGAACCCATGGACCTCGCGGAAGTGCCCAAACCCTGACGCTCGTTCCTGTGGACTGAACTCCTTCTGCGAATACCGCCATGCGCTTGGTGACAATTCGGCTGCCTGTGACGCAGATGACGTATGCAGGCACACTGGATTCCGACATCAAATTCTTCCATGAACATTTCTGGTGACGGAGGACATCAACGAAGCATGGTGCCGGGCAGTTTGATACCGGATCAGCGATGCACCAGTTTCGCAAAACTGCGCAGGCTGATTCTGAGAATATCGTCCGCGCGATGCCGCAGCATTTTTGTGTAGTTTCGCGATTGTGGCAATAGCAAACTCAACAGGTGCCCTGGTGAATTTCCCGTCGAATCACAAACTGACATTAAGACAACACCACGCAGAAATATTGAGTCCGTGCCCGACGCTCATGACGGTTCAGCGATTTGATTTTACGGATTCACGCAGGTTCCGCCGGTGTTGTCTCAGAATCACAAATCGGACAATTCCGGCAAGGTAGCCAATTCCGTAGGAGAAATGAATCACCGGAAATGTCAGCAAGGTATGCCAAAACAGACTTAGTCCGCGACCTCTGGCGAGTGCGCAGGATGTCACAATAATGGCTGATCCATAGAGTAGTATTTCCAGTGAGAACAGCATGGCGAACAACGGCAGCCATAATGCCGGTATCATCAACAGGACCAAACTCATCACAAACACTGGTGGAGCGAATTGGCGCAGTGTTGCGGGAGAGCCCAGTTTGATGTTGACGAGTGGCTTGAACAATCCGTACTGGTAAAACATCCGGGCGAGTTTCCGGCGGCTTTCTCTGGCAAAATATTTGATCCGAATGGTTGGAATTAACATGATCTTTCCTCCATTCTTCAGGATTCTTCCATTAAATTCGTCGTCCTGATTGCGAACAAGCTGCGGATCGAAATATCCCAGGCGATCAAACACATCGCGACGAAAACATCCGAACGGAACGGTATCGGCCTCTGTATCCTGGCCGCCGCCAAGTCGGTAATCCGCATTCCCGATGCCCAAAGGATGAGATGTCGCCAAGACAATGGCTTGCGCTTCATCCGTGTCTGCACCAGGTTGAGTATCCCACACTCCGCCCACATTGTCAGCCTGATGCTCAACGAGCTTATCCACGAGTGCCTTCCAATAGTCCAACGGATAAATGGAATGGGCGTCCATCCGGATAATGATGCTCCCTTTGCTGGCTTTGATTGCGGCGTTCAAACCGGTCGAAACGTATTGTCCCGGATTGTCGATCACCAGAACCTGCGACGATCTTCTTGCGAATTCTTCGAGTAATGATCTTGTCCGATCCTGACTCATTCCATCGGCAAAGATAAGCTCCGTCTGTTCCGGCGGATAGACCTGACTCCGCAGGTTCTCCATCAACGAAGGAATGTATTTTTCCTCGTTATAACACGGTATCACGACGGAGATGAATGGAGCATCAGTCATGGGAAAACGCAAGTCGCAGATAGTACTGTCGTGAATGCCGTCGATCAGTCGTGGGTCCGGCGGGAAAGTGTTCACAGCTAAGACGCATGGGCGAGTGTCCTGCGACAGACCTTCTTCGAGCGGAGATAGTTCGGCGCGGCGATTGCACAGCAGATGTCTGGTTCAGCCTGAGCGGAAAAATCAGTACGCATTCGGCTCTGGTGACTGATCACATTACTTTCTCGATATAAAATGAGGCGGGTTCGCGATCCGGGGTCAGAAACGGACATGCGGCTCTGAGCTGTTCGTAGTGCTCATGATACAGGAAGTTTACGGCACCAATGATCTTCCAGTGTGGATTGCCACTCAGCAATGCCTCCATCAAATACTGTTCATTCCACAAGTGAACTTTGTCCACGATCCACGCTTTTGGGTAATCGCGAGGTGTGAATATATCATGGATATGAACGATCACGCCTTTCTTCAGAATCGGCAGAATTTCCAGGAACTCGCACAACACATCGCCCTGAGGTCGAATGACATGAGATGAGTCAATGAAGAGCAAATCGCCTGATTCAAGCTGCTGAAATACGGACTTATCGACAGCTTCGACGACCTCGCGGCGGACCGTCACCGGCGTTCGTTCCAGCCAGGGATTTTCATAGGGTTCAATGCAGATGTGCTCGCAGGCATATTCTGACTGCGATATTCGGTTTTTGCGAATCGCTTCAATCACAAGCAGTGTTGAATTGCCGCTTCCGATTTCAATGACTCGTTTTGGTTTTTTCAGGCGGATCAGGTTATACAGAAATTCCGCGTCGCCCGAAGGAAACATTCCATTGGCGAAGCTGTAGGTCAGCTCATTTCGCTTCGGCCCGGTGAAAACTCTCAATTCTTCCCCAAACTCAAAACTCTTGAGCAATTTGAGTTGTTCGGAAACGTTCAAATCGAGTCCCGGCAGATCCCGAGGCTGATCCAGTGGACGAGTCAGCAGGCTGAAATCAATCAGCGGTTCGTAATAATGATTGGCGACCGGAAAGACGCCCACAGTTGAAAGTACCTTACGACAAATCGGCATACGCTCCGCACCTGAGCGACGCAGAATTCTCATCAGAACAGCCGCTGGAATCAGAAATGGAGCGAGCAGTACGTCCCAGACAGGAAGCAGAGCCTTAAAGGTCTCTTTCACGAAATCAGCCTCGATCGTCTCTAAAGAAGTGGAACGGTCACAGTATCCCGGAAATTCAGCGACTGAGTCAAGATGGCGTTCTGACGGCTCAATTGAAGTCCAATCCCGCAGGAAGAAAACCGATGCCTTCAGGACCGCGACCTGCACTCCGATTGTACCATGAGGCGCGAACGTTTTGCGGGAATTCCCTGCCATGATCTGCGCGACTGAGCCGCCATCTGGTTCTGTTGCAGGATCGCAAGTCGGGCCTCATGCACGCATGCCACCAGCAGGAGCGTCATGCCGGAATACCCCAATGGCATGGCGGTCCAGGAATACGTTGTATAGGCGAGGACCGGAAGTGTCATTACAAAATGCTCTCGACGCTTCATCAGTGTCGCCACAGGGAGCCGCAGTAAGAACAGTACGAACACTCCCAAGATGACTGCGGACGGAATTCCGGTTTCCAGCGCCACCTGCACAAAGTTGTTGTGCGCGTGATAGATATCGATCACCGCCAGCGCCTTCTTGGGCCCTCCCGGCCCGACACCCAACATCGGATGCACTTTGATGTGGTCCCAGGCGACCCGCCAGATTACAGAACGTGGAGCGGTCGGAACGTAGCCCACAAATCGCAATCGGACGAGCAGATGGTGCACGAACGGCGTTTGAAGAATGCTGTCCATTGACACGCCGATACTTGTGATCGCAATGATCACAACAACGGCCAGCCGCTTGTGGTTGAAAAGCAGATACAGGGTGTAGATGATCATCATCGCTGCAATGCCGTTACGTGACATGATTATGAAAACAGCCATAGAATTTAAAAAGACCAGTGTGACATAGGCAATTTTTTTCTGTCCGGTTGATGTATGAATGCGAGCCAGAACCAGAGGGATCGTCATGTTGATCTGCGCTGCCATGGCATTCGACCCTCCGGTCGGACTGGAGATTTGCCATGCCTTCAGCGGTTCTGCATAATATCCTTGGTACAGAACCCATCCCGTCAGCATCAGATTGGTGGCCATCATCAGTTGCTGGCAGAAACTTGAGAGATCCGGCGAAAAAAAAGCCAAACCGATGATTGCCACGTACATGGAAAGCACATGGATCGTGCTGTCAAACGGCGACGTATTCGTTTCCGATGACACCAGCGCAATCACCGTCATTGCAATTGTCCCCAGCAGAAACGCCGGATAAATTATGACATTCCGCTGCACGACAGTGGATGCGGCAAAGATCACCGCCGCGATGCTGCCGCCCACAAGCGTGAGGTCATGCGACACGAAGGAAGTCATTCCAGAGGTGATCAGAGCAGCAATGAAGGCTGCGATGGTAGTTGACATGTGTGCGAAGAGGTGTTGAGGATTGCGGCGATATGCGGGCAGCCTGAAGGCAGCACTCCGGCGAATGACTTATGCAGCTCTTGTCTGAACAGTAGCGGGGTCTGTGGTTCCTGCGATTTTCCAGAGGCTTTGTCGGGATGAACCAGTGGCGCCAGTTTCCAGGACCGGGCGGAATTCATTGAACGCCTGCCTGATACGCAGATAAGGCAGCATGACAAGTCCGCGATGACGGTAGATTGCGACGACGACAATGACATTCCAGAGGCATCGTGACACGCAGTAAGCGCAGGCAGCGCCTTCAACGCCGGCAACTCTGCTGAACCAATAGACAAGGCACAAAAGGATGGGGATGAATGCAAAGAGAGCCTGCGCGTAAGTCTTCTCCATATTCATCGTCTGCATGACCGGAATTGTAGGGCCGGTGAGACAATCCACGATGACTCCCAGCAATAACGGCGGCAGCAGGCGACAGACCATGCTGTATTCCGGTCCCACGAGAGTTGCCAGAATTGGTGAACAAGTCCAGATCACAATGCTGAGGGTGGCCGAAAGCAAAACCGTCACTGTGGCGGCACTGCGAACGGCGTGATTGGCTTCGGTGAATTCTCCGAGCTTATAGTGCCGGGCACAGCGGGGAATCATCGTGAAGTTAAATACGCCTAAAGGAACGGATGCGAGGACGGCGTACGGAAATGCAAGCGTGAAATAGGCGGTTTCTTCGAATCCACATGTCGCGGCAATCAGCAGCGGCATGGCAGACTGTGTCAGCAGACTGCCGATTCCCACGCTCACAAACGGTAGTCCCTCCCGAAACTGCCGTCGGATGTCAGCTTGACGTGCATTTGGGATTGCGTTCCACGCCGACTGATACACTGTGCGAATCGACCCGGTCTGCAACGATCCGATCCAAACCATGGCCATCACGATGGCATATGTCGCAGCAGCAGTTCCCGCCCCCAACTGCCAGCCGGCAACAGAAATCAGCAGCAGGCTGACGGTGAAGACGAACGGGAGAATCGTTTGCTCGGGAATCACAGCTCGACGACTGCCGAGAATCGGTAATGCCAGCCATTGTCGCAACAAGATGACTGTCAGCGGTACAAACATCATTGTCGCCAGGAGCAATGTTCTGGCCCAATCAGGATTGTCAAACACCAGGGTATTTACAAACCATCCTGTCAGTGCTGCTCCAATTAACACAGCGGCGGTGATTCCCGTACACAGATGGGCAATCGCAGTTTCACATCCTGCTTCATCCGGACATTTCGTGGTCGAAAGGTTTCTGACAAGAATACGATCAGATCCGAGCGGTGCCAGTGAAGCCATTAACACTGCCAGGGCCAGCGCGGCGCTGTAGGCACCGTATTCTTCAGGACCAAGGAGTATTGCTGTGACGGTTGTCGAAACAAACATCAGTGCGATGCCAACCCCTCGCACGACAAGTGTGCCGAGGGCATCGGTCAGCATTGTGGTTGGTTTGCGAAAGGACATTCTGGAATTCAGTGATGCGAGTGACATTTCTTCGAAACCTGCGTCGCGAATCTGCATTCTGATCAGGGACTGTCAAATATGGCGGGTGAGAAAAAATGCATCGACCTCCGGTACAAAAAGGTTGTGAATTGCAGCTGTTGAAGTGAACATTCCGTTGTCATCGTCATCACCTTCCGTGGTGGAAAACGGTTTGCCGCTCAATCCGTGAGCAGCCGCAGGTTGAAGGAATTCCAGGTTCGAGCGGAAATCTAGCATTCCGGCGGAAATGCAACAACACTGGTTTCGAATGGCAAAAACTGCCGGCTCAGAATTCCGCCAAAATCGCCACAATGGCCGTCTGAAGAGGCCCGCCCGTCACCTGAACCCTGCCGTCGGCGTGGATGTAGATATCGATTTCGCTGCGAACTCCAAACTCCGAAAGATAGATTCCGGGTTCGATGGTGAACAAACTGCGCGGCAGGATGCGGCGGGTTTCGTGAGTTTCCAGATTATCAATGTGCGTGCCATTGCCGTGGGTTTCCTGAGCCATATTGTGGCCCGTGCGGTGGCAGAAGTCGGGACCATATCCGGCCGCTTCGATGACGCCTCGGACGGCATCATCCACTTCCCAGCCCTGAAGCAGCCGCCCGTCAGCGAACGCAGCTTTGACGCATTCGATGCCGGCATCGCGTCCCGCAGCAACGATGTTGAAGACCTTTGTGAACTTCTCAGGCACAGAAGTACCGACGTAACCAGTGCGCGTCAAATCGCTGTACACAGAGCCAGGCTTGTCCTGCTTGGCCCACAGATCGACAAGTACGAAGCTGCCTTCGACGATCTTCGTGACAGCCCCCGTGCCGGTTTCGTAATGCGGATTGCCGCCATTTCCATTCACACCGACGATCGGAGGATGGTAAGTCGTCATCCTGTGTTCGGCGAAATGTCGCATGATCTCATCCGACACCGCCATCTCTTCCACAAAACCGTGAGCTCGCACCTGATCGGCGATAAATTTCCAAACACGCCCATACGCAGCGTTCGTCACTTCAGACGCTTCGAGATGACTTTTCAGCTGTGCGTCTGTCAGCGTTGATTCGAAGAGCGAAATCAGATCTCCGGACGAAACGACGTCAGAACCAAATGATCGGACGAGTTCAACCGTGCCTGCATCGACGCGCGAAATATACGGGTTGCCGTTGCGCGGCGAATACTCCATCGCAACGCATTTGTACCCGGTGACGACTTTTTGAATGGCCGCTTCAAGTTCCTGCCATCGCAGATAGATGGACTTGTCGCCGGGAAGATGATCCAGAACGTCAGATTCAATGCGATGCACAAGCTTTGTCGGCGTGCCTTTCGCAGGGATAAAATAATAGTAACGTCGCGACCCCGCGAAGCCATCCGGCATCTGCAGAATTCGCTGAGCCAGCACATTGCTGCCTCGAAAGTCATACAGCAGCCAGCCGTCGAAGCTGAATTCGCACAGGGCCGACTGAATTGCCTTGAGATCAAACATTCTCATGACTTTCTATAGATCTGCCGTGGCCTGGAAGGCGAGGTATTGCGCAATTGTCGCATCGCCTTAACCATATATTGACCTGGACAGGTTTACCACGGATGGCACAGGATTTCGCGGGAATGCGGAAACGCAGGATCAGGTTTTCCGTGCCACTAAATTCCGAGAAGAACCAAGAATCTCTTCAGCACACCGAAGAGTCCAGTGCGCTTTGTCAGGACGACGAATCGTGGTTGAATCTGTAGACCGAGAATTCTCGTGCGGTCGAGTTACGGACTGGCGTCCATTGCAACCTGCATTTCTGTCAGAGCCGCCCCGAATACCTGTTGCTCGATCGGCAGCAGATCTTCAATCCTGAGTCCAGCGTCGATTGCCGCTCGAAAATTCAAGCGTGTGGCTTCCGGCTTTTTGTGCTTCCAGCACGCCAGAGCCAGATGGAAGCGGTTTGACGGTGAGTCATCCGCTGCCACGGCGTCGCGGAAATCGGCAATGGCCTGATCGTAGTTTCCACTATTCAGCCGAATTGTGCCGCGAGTGTCCAATAACGCGGCAACTGGTCCGGCTTTCCCGATCGCTCGATCAATCAACTTTTCCGCTCGATCATTTTCACCCTTCCACATCGATAACAGCCACGAAAGATTATTGAGCGCGATCACATTATTCGGTGACTGCTGCAACAGGCGTTCGTAAATATCCAGGGATTCCTGATAACGTTCATGGAGCAGACAGAATTCGCCAAGTTGCACTTGCGCGATGCCCGACTTTGGATCCGCCGCCGCGTCCTTCAGCCATGTTTCAACCTGCGTCACCTCGTCCGAAGTTGCCCCTGGCTGACGCACGACCTGCATCGCGACACTGCAAACCTGATAGCTGGAGAGTGCTGTCCTTGCTCCGTCGCACAGTTTGAGAGCTTCGGAAATCCGGCCTGCACGGCCAAGAAGTCGGGCGAGTGCCAGCGTCGCCTCGGGTACTTTCTCAAGGATTTTGCGATACCACGTTTCCGATGCGGTCAAAAGTTGCTGTCGTTCCTTTGAATCCTGTTTCAACCCGGACGCCACGCCCTCGACCAGTTCGGCCACCTGGTAAATTCGCCGCGCATGCAATTCGGGGGATGGATCTGCCTGTGCGAGGTACCGGGTCAGAGACTGGATTCCGCCGTCGGCATCGCCGGACTGCACCTGCCAACGGAAGGTGAGTTCCGCCGCGATGTTCGGTTCCAGTTTCTGGAGTTGTGCCAGCAGGGGCGGAACGTCTTCGAGATCCTTGTTCTGCAACTGCCGCCTGACATACATCGCAATGTGGATGCTCTGAGCGTTTTGTCCGAGCAGCTGCTGCCAGTGCTGGCTGGCTGTTTCACGCTCACCCAGAGCGTCGCACAATTGAGCCAGCAGGACCCGCGACTGTGAGTTCAGTGCCTGCTTGCTGTCCAGTTCCTGCAGCAGCAGCATGGCCTCGCGCAATTGGCTCGGGTTGGGACGTGCCGCAAGGATACTGGCTTTAGCCACCATGTCGGTCGTCCTGTCACCACCTGCTGCAAGATTTGCATCCAGAAAAGCAAGTGCTTCCTGGAAACTTTCATGGTCGCGTGCGGCAAGAATACCGGCGAGTGAACGACGTGCCTGCATGACAACTGGCTGGTTGTAATTGCGGTCGGGTTCAAGCAGAGATCTCAGGAGCGGTTCCGCCTTTTGTGCCTGCGCCGTTCGCTGGTAGAAGCTTGCCAATTCCTGAATCGCCCCGGCTCTTTGCGGGTCTTTGGTTAACTGCTGTTTGTAATGCTTCTCCGCTTCTTCGAATTGTCCGGCGGCCTCGAAGAGTCGAGCGAAGTCGCGGGAATCCTTGAGTTCCTTGAGCTGCACGAGAGCCTCAGCGAGCTCGTCGTCGATAGCCCGCTTCTGCCGATTCAGGAAACTGATCAGGGCGATCCATGAGTTGGCCTGATTTGGATCAAGACGAACCGCAGCTCTATAGGCCACTTCGGCGCCCCCGGGCTGCCCGAGTTTTTCCAGCATGGCCCCCCCCCAGATTTGCTCCTGAGGATTTGGTGAGTCCTTCGGGACGGCCTCTCCCACGAGCTTCAATGCGCCGCCGAGATCGCCACGGTTCATAGCCAGTTCGGCTTGCATGCGACGCAACAGAGGGCGGAAAGACGGTGGCGAATCAATGCGGAGCTGTTCCATCATCCGCTCCATCTCATCATATCTGCCTAACCGCGAATAAAGTGACATTGCTCGAGCGATGTCGCGTGGTTCGCGGTCACCAAGTTCAATCGCTTCACGATACTTCTTACTGGCGAGATCCAGGTTGCCTTCCCGTTCGTTCAGGACTCCCAGCATGAGCGGTACTCGATACCAGCCGGGTCGCTTTGAAGCCAGATCGGAAAGCAGTGAGTATGCCTTGTCCGTTTCCGCCCGAGAAAGCTCTTTGGAGTTCACTAACAACAACGCTTCAGCGGCAAGGACCTGCGGATTGTCCGTACCGACGATCTCACGCATTTTCTGGAGATGTTCGGCAGCAGCTTCCTTGTGACCGCCTGCAGCGGCTGTCTCCAACATCCGAATCCGGGTTCGCAGGTCGTACGGTCGTAACCCAGCGGCAAGGTTTCGAAGTCGATTTGCAGATTCGGTGCTGCCACGGACATCGTAAAGGTCGGCCAACGTCGCAAACAAGCGAAACTGATCGTCTTTCGAAAATGCCTCGCTGCCCGATTCGAGTTTTCCGAGACTTTCCTCCGTGCGTTCATCCCTGGCCTCGATGATCCCCAGTGCACGTGTGATTCGCAATGCAACAGTGTCGCCCAGTTTCTTCTCAGTTTCGTCAATGACTTCGCTGGCCTGATTCATATCGCCCTGTGACATCAACATCAGAGCCAGTCGACCGGTGACCTCTTCGGAAGGGGCTTCTGCATGCAGTTTCCTGAGCAATTCCAGCGCCTCGGTCTGTTGTCCCTGCGCAAGCATGATTTGCTGCCGCAGAAGTGCCACTTGAATGGATTGCTGCTGTTCGGCTGCCAACTGAACCATAGCTTCCAGCTTGGGCCAGTCACGCTGTTCGGGCGGCTGGCGGAGCGTCTTTTGAAGCTCCAGACGAGCGATTTCAAGAGGAACCCCTGGCAAATGTGACAACGGCCGATACATGTCGAGTGCTTCGTCTGCCTTGCCATTCGCCTGCAATGCCGACGCCAGTCTTAACGCCGTCTGTTCGGCCTGTGGATTGCTTGAGACGGCAATTCTGAGTTCCTTGATCTGCTCGTCCTGGTCACCCATCGCTGCGAAACAGGTTGCCACGTAGAGACTGCTCAATTCTCGTAGCCGCGGCATTTCAGTCACTTGTGGCTGAACCTTGCGAAAGAGTTTCAGCGCCTCCGGCAATTCACCTTTCGCGACGTGCAGACGCGCCGTCAGAAAATTGACAAAGATCGCTGTCCCTTCAAGTTGCTTCAAATGCTGCAGTTGCTCTTCCGCTTCCGGCAGTTTTCCCGCAGAGATCAACAGGTCACCCAGCACGGCCTGCAGTTCTGCGGTCGATTCGGCGGCAGCAATTCCCGACCGCAAAGCCTGTACGGCGGCATCCTGGTTGCCAGCAGAAAGTTCCAACTCCGACAGTCGCAGGTAACTTCGCGAATCTGTCGGCTTACTCTCGATTGCGCGCTGCAGTTTTGCACGCAATGCATCCACTGACTGGCCTGTTTCCCCCGACGATGAATCGACGGGGACAGGAATCCGGGATTCCAGCAGGACGGCCTCAGTATTTCCCGGATCCAGCTCGTCGGCTCTGGCCAGGTCCTTGCGTGCATCTTCGGTTTGCCCTTTGCCGATCCGAAGTCCAGCACGAACAAGAATGGCTTCGACCGATTCCGGGTTAGCTGCAACCATCTGGTTGATCAGATTTTCCGCCCTTGTACTTCCGACCAATTCTTTGTTCAGCAGACCATTAAGCCGAAGGAACACGACCGGTTTTCCGTAGCCATGATCAATCGCCTTTTGATACAGCTCCGCCGCCAGGTCCGGCTTGTCCTGGAATTCCGCGCAGAGCCCCAGCTTAAATTCCAGTTCTGCACTGTTGGCAGCAGTGGGAAGCAATCGCTGAATGTGGGTCTCGGCTTCGCTGAACCTTCGTAATCGTATCGCCACGTCGATCAGGCGTACGCGGACTTCATCATTGTCTTCCACTTTCGTCAGCACTTTTTCATAAGTCAGGAACGCCTGCACCAAGTTGTTGCCCGACTTTGCATTGTCCTGGATCAGCTTCCCAAGCTCGATTTGTGCATCCGTGTCGTCAGGCCGGAACCCGAGATAACGGGTGTAGTCCGCGATCGCCGAGCCGGATTCTCCCTTTTCGCGAGCTGCTTCGGCACGTAGGCGAAAGACGTCCGCATTCCGATCGACCTGCAATTTATGCAGGAAGTAAATGCCAGCCGCGACAATGACGACGCTCCCCAACCCCACAAGCAGGAATTTCTGATTGACAGCGCGCCTTGTGCGCCGCGGCTGCTTGGTTGAAGTCATCCTGGTTGTTGACATTGTCCCGATACCATTCCACCGCGGCTTGACAACCACGGTAACATTTCAAAGGTTTGCGGTCTAAAATATTGAAGCGGCTATCCAGTGCTTTGTCAGGCTTTAAAAGCGGGGTCAGGAACCAATAGTCCAGCGGCCCTGATGGTGCTCCGCACTATTGGTTCCTGGTCCCTTTTTTAAAGCAACCCAATGATTTAACGTTGACAAAACATTAGCGACCCGGAAGTTTATGGGACGGTCGTGCCCACATTGCGCTCGCACCTGCCAGATTTCCCCGGAGTTTCTATGCTGCGGGAGGCATCTGTGATTTCAAAGCGAGAATTGACGGCTTTCAAAAATTCGTAGAAAACTCGCCATAGGGTACTTGTACCCAGCAGTCTTTTCTGTACAAACTGCCAAGTCTCCCCATTTCAATATTCCAACAGTCAGGAGTCAAGCTTTATGAGCAAAACTCGCGTGAAATCAAGCTTTTCTCTCAAGGCTCAATTGGCGAATTACTCGCTGGGGGCCTGCGCGCAACTTCAACGCCCCGAAAACGCAACGGGCATCAGGAATTGGGTCCGTTACTCTGCGGCAGCAGCCTCGGCGCTCGCTGCGGTCGCATCCGCCGACGCCGGAGTGATCTACAGCGGGGTCAGGAACATCGTGTCGGGACCGAACTTTGAAGGTAGTGGAGGACCCAATTTTGTGAACATCGACGGCGACGGAGCCTACGAGTTGCTGATTAATGGATTTGAAACAGGTGGTGGTAATTATGGAATCGGAAGGGCGACTGGATATGCGAATGGTTTTCAGTTTGTTGCGGCTACAACTAATGCCAGTCATGTGAACAAGTTTTCGCTAAGCCAATACGTCGGATCAGGGAACGCCTTTGCATCTGGTGCCGTCTTGTTGGGAATCAGATTTAGAGGAGATAAAAACGGCCAATTCCAAAACAGCAGTACCAACGGTTTGGCAGGTTTTAGATTTAATATGACGGACGGCGTCCATTACGGATGGATTCGACTGCTTCTCGAAGATACCTATCTCGCCAACGGCCTTACCGACAAGGTCACGGCCATCGAGTGGGCTTACGAGAGCAGGCCCGACACGCCGATCCACGTTGGGGATCGAGGGGCAGCCGTACCAGAACCGAGCAGCCTGACAATCGTGGGACTGGCGATGGGCTGCAGCGCGCTGCCCGCACTCCGTCGCCGTCGGCAATTCCGAAAAGCAGCCGCGAGTCAGGCGAACGGCTAGGGCATCGTCAGTCGCGCCTCGATGGATCGGGTGGCTGAGGCCGGACTGAGCTGAGCTAAGCGAAGGAAGCCTGGTGCATTGTCAACGCTTGATCCTGGGGTTGGCCAAAGAAAAGAGGTCAGGAACCAATAGCCAAATGGCCCGCAGGGCGCTGCGCACTATTGGTTCCTGACCCTTTTTCCCGCGCCCCTAATCAAGGGCCGTGCTCAGCAACTTCTCCATTTGTTCCCATTGGTTTGCCGAACCGACGAGTTTCCCGTCCGGACCAATCAGGTAATACGCGGGAACCGAACTGACGGCCAGTTGTCGCATGAGGTCCGAATCCGAACCAAGGAAATTCTGCGCCCAGTCCATTCTCTGTCGTTCCGCCATTGCCCTGGCAACGGTCGTATCCTCGTCCACGTTCAGCCCCACGACGGTCAGTGGTGATGCGGAGTACCGCTCAATTGTCGCCTTGAGCGTCGGCATGGATTCGACGCACGGGGCGCACCAGGTTGCCCATGCGTGCAACAATACGTGCTGCCCCTTCAGATCGTCGATGTATCGCACCCGTCCGCTTGCGTCGGTAAATCGGAATGCTCGCATATCGGAACCGACGCGCGGTCCAATACGACATGGCACATCAATGTCTCCAACATCGATTTGCCCGCTGGTTGCGTGCTCGGCGGTAACGACCACTGGTAAAATCTTTTCGCCAATCGTCTCAATCAGGCAGCCGGCAGGCTGCTCATAAAGCTGAATTACGAGGTCGTACTCGCCGGCCTCGACACCGTGAACCTGAAGCTGGCCGTCTTTGGCGAGCTTGACGAAGTAGTTCTGTCGCGTTGCCAGCCACGAATTGAAATCGGGCTGCCTCAGCCATGCTGGCTGCAGAGGACCTGAGTGATCGAAACTCAGCGATTTT
>Ga0105046_10001474_pt1 | contig 36193 bp, 30 predicted proteins | sample MAT03_FD_78385 | JGI IMG/M metagenome (GOLD analysis project Ga0105046, IMG submission 78385) | Freshwater microbial communities from Lake Fryxell liftoff mats and glacier meltwater in Antarctica - MAT-03 (megahit assembly) | ecosystem: Environmental > Aquatic > Freshwater > Ice > Liftoff... | reverse complement strand
AGTATCGTCGAATTCGGATCAGTCAGGAGTAGCGTGGCGTTATTACCGTAAGATGGGATTTCATTCCCGTCCTGTTTTGTCCGTGTCAGGACGGTTCGGAGACCCGTCCTACATCAACACCCCTACCCCATCAACTCCGCAATCGGTTTGCCGTGATCCACAATCGGCGTCGGCCGACCATTGAAATCTTTGATCATCGTGCTGGCGGCATCGATTCCGAGATGATGGTAAATCGTGGCAAGGAAGTCACCAGCCGAACAAATACGTTCGATGGAATCCTCGCCCCGTTTGTCCGTGGCTCCGATCACGCGGCCGGTTTCAATTCCGCCACCAGCCCAGATGTTTGAGAACGCTCGCGGCCAGTGATCGCGGCCTGGCTGCATCGTGCCCGCCGCAGCACTGGCATCCCCGGCACCGGTACTCGGCGAATGCTCAATCTTCGGTGTACGACCAAATTCGCCGGTGACAACGACCAGAACGCGTTTATCAAGACCGCGTGCATAGATATCTTCAATCAACGCAGACACTGCCTGGTCATAGGCCTGAGCGCGAAATTTCAATGCATCGAACACATGATGATTGACGGCATGGTCGTCCCAGTTTTGAACTCGACCACACAAGGGACCGTTCAAGCTGGTTGTTAGAACTTCCACACCTGCTTCGATCAACCGTCGCGCCATGAGCAGTTGCTGTCCCCACGCATTGCGGCCGTAGCGATCTCGCGTGCGATCATCTTCTTTGGTCAGATCAAATGCGTCGCGTGTCTGCGGATTGGTAAGCAGGGTCATGGCCTGCTCTTCGAACTCATCAAGTGCGCCAAGTTCTCCCTGCCGATCGAAGGCACGTTCCAATGTGTCCAGATTTTGCCGCAGAGATGTGCGTCGGTCGAGACGTTTGATTTCGCCTTGGTCTGACAGGCCGATGTTCGGAACAGAAAACGTCGGAAGATTTGGATCACCGTTCACAGTAAACGGAGAATAAGCATCGCCCAGATACGCCGGGCCGTTGTATTCGAGTGGCGGCTTGATGCCAACATAACGAGGCAACGGATTTGTTCGCACGCCTTCCTGAGATCGCAGATAATTTGTGACCGTCATCCAGTCCGGATATTTGGGTTTCGGTTTGTCGCGAGTATCCGGATCGCCGGACAGCATCTGCATCGAACCTGCTGGATGGCCTCCGGCGGTCTGCCGCATGGAACGCAACACGGTGAATTTATCCGCGATCGCTGCCTGCATCGGAAGAAGTTCTGTGAACTGTAAACCAGGAACCTTCGTGTCGATGGTGGAAAACGGACCACGATACGCGCTGCCAGAATCTGGCTTTGGATCGTAGGTGTCGATGTGCGAACATCCGCCCGGTTTCCAGACCATAATGACGGCCGATTTTTCGTTCTTCGGTTTTCCGTCGGCTTCAGAGGCTTGAACGCTTGATGCACGCAGACGCAGCAGACCCGGCAAACTCAGACTACCAAACCCAGCAAGTCCCATGCGGATAAATCCGCGCCGGCCAGCGGAACCGAAAATATTCGGTCCAGGACATCGGACGACTGATGATGCATAAAATGGATCGCTCATAATGGCACCTGTTTGAGAATAGAGATTGACTGTGAGCCGACAGCGCTAGCTGCGGGCATTGCACCAGAATAATCCGCAAAACCAATGGCCCGCGGCTAGCGCCGTCGGCTCATGCAACCTACTTCACACGAATCGCAATCGGCTCTGACAACACAATATCTGCCGTGTCCTTCGGAGCCGCCTGATCAGTCACGGTTTTGAGTTTCGCGGCCGCCGCTGTCAATGCGGTATCCGCAGCCTGTTTTTTTGTTGTCGCTTCGGCTACAGCAGCGTCGGCTGCAGCCTTGCTGTCTGAAGCCGCCGACGCTGCTTCGTCCGTTCGTTTTTGCAATTCAGTTGTTGCCGATGCGACCCCTTCTTCTGCGGCTTTGTGAACCGTTTCAGCAGCCGTCACACTTTGCGGATTGTAACGATATTTCACCACCGCACTGCCGTAAAATGCGATGAGATAGTCGCCCGGCGGAGTTTTCAAAGCCCCGATATCCAGCACGGCTTCAGACTGATCGGCATCCAGAGACACATCGAACCGAGGCACACCTTCGAAACCCGCACCGAATGTTTTGAGTTGCAGAGTTGAACCGGAAAACTCACTGCGACGAGTATGCACCAACGGAATCGTCAGTTTTTCCCCCGTCGCAACTTCCCAGACTTTCTTCTCCGCCGCGATTGTGATCGGTGCAAATTCCGACTGAGTTACTGAAACCAGCAGTCCAGTCACAAGGCGAGGATGCGGAATCTCACCCCATGAATCCACAATCGGCCACGCCATGGCGGCCATGTGAACCGATCGCTGTTCTACCTTTTCGTTCTGAACAGACTTGCCAAAAAACAAGACGTTTGCCAAAGCCGTCGGAGCATATTGATCGGCCGTGATCACCATGATGCCTCGAGTTTTTCCGGCAGGAATTTTTAATCCTTGAGCCGTCACACCTTCCGGCAGACCTTCCATCACAAGTTCAATCTCGCCATCGAAGCCATCGCGTCGAACGGCCGCAACTTCCAGTGCCACGGTTGATCCGGCACGCAGAGCGAGTGGCTTTGAAAGTGCATTTCTATCGCCGTTGCGAAGTTCCATGTGCAGGCCCCACGCTGCGATCGCGAAATCCGGTTCGGCTTTGCGAATGATCAGCCGATAGATGTTGCGTACATCGTTTCGAGTTCCACCAAACAGGTCCGTAAGTTGCAATCGATAGGTGCCGTCTTCCGGAATGTCCAGCTTTCCAATGATGTCCGAAGAGCCACCATCAAACGGAGGCCCGTCATAGGCGTAACCATTGCTTGAGGGCTTCATCGGACTTGCGATATCCGTGAATTCTGCGACGTCTATCAATTTCTGATCCGCGCCTTCTTCAGTCACGCGCTGGACGATCAATGCAGGATCGGTTGGTCGCCCTAGTCTTTCAGAAGCGACTTCAATCCACCAAACATCGCCCTTGGTTGCCGTGAATTCAAATCGATCCACATCGGCTGCCGGAAAGAAATTCCCGGCGAGATCACATGGCAACGAAATCTTCTGAGCTTCAGCCTGACCGTTATTGGGCTCTGCTTCGGCCAGAGCCGAGTTCTCTGCAATCCCTTGTGGCGGCCATGAAAATGAGTTCACTGTTTTCGTCGATGCGAACACAGGCAATAGCGCATCTGCAGCGAGTTCCTGAACCGAAAGGCGATAGTAAAAAGCCGGGCCGCCTTTGAATGTCAGTTCATGGACCTTGATCACATGCTTGCCATCTTCTGTGGCCGTAAAGTCCAGCATTCCGCCGCGTCGTTCGACAACCCGATCGCGTCCTTCAGAATCACCGATAATCAGCACGGCATCAAGTTTCGAATCAATCCCGCGCGAAGCACAGTTGACGACGTATCGATTTCCTTTGACGGCTGTAAACCAGTAATGATCAACCGAACGATCCGTCATGACGGCATTGGCGATGGAATTCACGTTCAGTTCCATTGCCGTCTGCAGCGATGTGTTCGCGGTCGTTCGAGTGACTTCGGGCAGCGTATCGACACAGAAAACCCGCGACGATGAAATGCCGAGCCGCGTCATAAGTCGCGCTTCATGAATTCCCGTTGGGCAATCAGCGGCAATCGTGACGATGTATTTGTTGGGTTCAGGCTGACCGTTGGCGTCGAGTTTCGGCGTCGCGGCAATTCCAGGACGCGTGAAGATCATTTGACTGATGTCTTCGATGTTCTCACCCGAGATAGTGATCTCAACCTGCGTTCCGACGGTGCCCCCCATCGGCATCGTGGTGAGAAGTCGCGGGAGCGGCAGGCAAACGGATTGGGCATGGAGCAAAGCGCTGAAAAGAACGATGCCAATCCAGACGGTTCTGCGAATGAAAGTTGGAAGTAGATTCGTTTTGGTCATCATCATCTGACTCATCAAAGTTCACGTTGAATATTTTTTGTACGCCGAATGGTTGCAGACCTGAGACAGGTCTGCCTACGTGGGTTGACCTGTCTCAGGTCAACAACCCAGCAACTTAGTAAACCAAGAATGGAACGCTTTCCAGTTAGCTGTCGCCTGCTCTCGTTCATGGGCTCCAGCCTACCGAGTAGAAATATGTCACACGGAGGCAGGAGCCTTTTGGCAGTGTGTTCCGAGGCTGGAGCCTCGGAACAAATGGTGGTTAATGATTAAACAAAAACTCTTTCGTATTGATCAACGCCCAAATCAGATCTTGAAAACCTGTCACCGCAGCAGCCTGCGGATTGATCGGATTTCCCGCTGCATCGAGCTGTGGCTCAGTGAGATAATCCACTGCCACTTTCATTTCATCATCACGTGGCCCGCGAGAAAATGCAGCTTTGTACAATTCACGAATCCGATCTTCCACTGGCGTTTCAGATTTCGCCAGCCGATCCGCTCGACCGCCGCCAGTTGCCAGTTTGGCTTTAATGTCACCTGCATTCATCAGATGCAGACTTTGAGCGAGGCTCGACGATTGAATGCGTTCGCATTCGCAAACGCTTTCGTTCTCTGGCCTGCCAAAGACTTTGAGGAACGGTGAGGCGTTGTTGTAGCTGTTATCGGGCAACGCGATCGCTCGAGTCCCCGACGGCAGATTCGGAAAATCCGTGCGGGCACCAGTCAGATCATCAATTGCATCCAGCATCACTTCGGCCTGCAGTCGGCGAGGATAATAGCGAGAATAGTTTTGTTCGTCGGCGACGTTGTATTCGTTCGGCACGGAACTGAGTTGATACGCATTTGATCGCGCGATGATTCGTACGAGCTCCTTCAGGTCAAATCCACTTTCAACGAAATGCTTTTCAAGCGCCGCCAACAATTCGGGATTGGTTGGTGGATTTGTGTCTCGGATATCGTCTTCCGGTTCGATAAGTCCTCGCCGCATGAAATGTTTCCAGTAGCGATTTACCACAGCCTTCGCGAAGAACGGATTTTGAGGATCGCTCATCCAGTCCGCCAGCTTGAGCCGCGGATCTTCGTCGGGAGCGATTTCAGAAATCGCATCACCGAGCGCCGCAGGCTTCAACGAAGCACCGCTCTTAATGTTGGTTGCCACCGCGACACCACGCTTGTGGAAGATCAAATCTTCACCGCGCGTCGCAGATGGTTTGCGACCGACTTGAGTAAAAAATGCTGCCATGCTGTAATAATCATCCTGGCTCCAGCGTTCGAACGGATGATGATGACACTGAGCACACTGCATTCGCACGCCGAGAAACAACTGAGCCACATCTTCCAGTTGCTGCTTGGGTTCCTTGACTCGCTTGTACCACGCAACGGGCGGATTCGCGATGACAGTCCCCGTCGCTGCCAATAGTTCACGAACAAGCTGATCGTATGGCTTGTTCGCCAGAAGACTGTCGCGCACCCAGGCATAGAACGCAAAATTCGACGTCATATCACTGGCATCATCACGGCGATTCTTGAGCATCGCCGTCCACTTGTTAGCGAAGAAGTCTGCATACTCCGGACTTCGCAGCAATGAGTCAATCACTTGTTCACGACGGTCGCTGTCTTGATTTGCTAAGAACGTCTGCGTTTCAGCGTCGGTTGGCAAACGACCTGAGATATCGAGCGTCACACGTCGAATAAATGTTGCATCATCGCAAACCGGTGATGGTGGAACGCCAATTTCTTTCAGATTACTGAAGACAAAATCATCTACGAAGTTTTTCGAAGCGGGCACGTTTTCGACCGGTGCTCCGAGCGGAACTGACGCACTGAAAACAGCCACCCTGCCCTGATACCGAACCATTACGGCGACTTTGCCCGGGATGTCGGAAATTTTCACGAGCCCGCTATCACTGACATCGGCCATGCCTTTGTCATTTGATTCGAACAGAGCCAGCCCCGTCACATCGCGCTCACTGCCATCGGCATACTTCGCAACTGCCTTCAGTTGCTGCTCTGCATTTCGCTGAACGGTCCCACGCGATGGCTGCACTTCGATGGCCGTCAACTGCGGCGCGGACTCAGCATCATAGGCCATTCCCTGACGAACCCAGTTCAGCAGCAAGTGGTAGTTTTCAGAATCCACTGGCACGCGAACTCCGCCACCATGCGGCATACGCCCCGTCGCCTTCATCAGCAGCAAGCTATGTTCCGGAGCTGCTGGAAACAATCTGCGACCTCGATCTTCCTTCACCAGATGTTCGTAATCTTCTTCCGGCTCAAACCCAAGCAGCGAAAGTTGAAAACCGTTTCGTCCACCACCCGCCTTGGCATGACAAACACCGGCGTTGCAACCGGATTTCGTCAGCACCGGCATGACGTCGTTGACAAAACTTACGGCGCGCTGATCATCAGCACGCAACGCAGGCCCGAACAGCAATGTTGCGAACATTGCCATCACAAGGTTGCGCATTGGCTGGCGCGCGATACGAATTTTTAAGCATGAGGCCATACGATTACCGTTTCAGGCCGTGAGGAAGGATGCGACAACTGTGGGTTGTCACACAAAAACGCAGGAGGGGATCCGGTCGGACACACCGACCTGACAACATTGATCATACTTTAGTTGTGCGGCACTCGTCTATCTTCAACCGAAAATTGGAGGTTTTCCCGAGAACTACACCCCCGAAGAACCAGTGCAAAAGGCCACCTGCTGGAATATGCACGAGGGATTGTACCTATGAAGATCGGCGATTCGGCACCTTTCTGCGTGGCAAAAAGTGTACATTTTTACCGTGCCGCTCTTCGCGACTAAGCTCTGGAATCTGTGGCGTCGAAACAGGCGAAGAATCCAGATAACTTCGCTGAAGGAGCCAGCGACATTATGTGGCAGATTCATCGGGAACGCTCGTGGCATTCCAAAATCCTGCGAATTGCCTATCCACGTTTCGCCAACGACAAAAAGAACCAATCGCGGCGTCGATCCAGTCGAGATCACTTTCCGGATCAGCTACGTCCGGCACCGTCCCAACGCCAGGCATTGATTCCGCAAACTTCAGCCAACGCGATGTCCAGTCATCTGAATCGTCCGGAACGCGAATTTGTTCCACCAGCAAAATGCGATTCAGAATACTGCGCAGGATTTCGGGAAGCACAAGTGACTGAAACTCCACAGACTGCACAAGCTGCTTTTTCGCAACCACACGAGGATTGACAAGTAACATCGGTTCATCGGCAAAATCCAGTCGCCAGACTTCCCGCCCCAGATCCTGAGCACGCACGGCCAGCAACGGCACGCGACTTAACGATTGCTGTTCAGCATTCTGCGGCGTGATTCGATCACCAACAGCCAGAAGTCTTCCTCGAGGTTCTTCGGTGGACACAACTTTGACTCGGAACTTCAGTCCTGCGAGTGTACCGAATTCGGACAGACGACAACTTGCCGGCGGTGTAATATTTCCCACCGAGCCAAATTCAAATCGAACAAGTTCCAGCTGCCGAAACGCTTCGACAATCACGGCAGCGGAATCAGGAAACCCGTAGCTTCCCAGTTCGAATTCTGCGTTAAACGTTTCGATACCGCCGATCCCGGTGACGCTGATCGTCACATGGTGTTTCGAGATTCGCCTTCGTCCGGTGAAGTTGAGTCGCGTCATGTTTTCGATACTGTGTCGGTCAGCGGAGTCGTGGGGGAGATTCGATGGCGAAGATAAGGACAGGCCAGAGTTGTGCTGCAGCACTTTGCCGGAGGCTGAAGTTTGAACGTCATTATTTATGGTGCTGCTGGTTGGCCTTGCGGAGGGTTTCCCTGTGGAACCATACCGTCGGGTATTGTTGAGTCCTTTTCGGCCGGTTTTTCTCCCCAGCCAATCATGTCGAGGATTTTTTGAGGAAGAGTCTCAGCGTATTGAACACCCAGATAACCGACCACGATGATGCCAACGATCAGGATCAGCAGCCAGATCATGCTATATGCATTCCGGGCCATGTCCTTGAATTTCCGTTTCAGATGAAACGACTTCTGTTCCTTATCTACTTTTTTGTAGAGACTCTGCATGTCTTCCTTGCGAATCGCCACCGACTTGCGTGCGAGTGATTCTTCGACTGCACTGGTGAATTCGGGGAATTGAGCCAGTGGAAAATATGATCCGTCAGCAGACACTTTGGCTCGCGCTTTAGCGTTCAGCTGACCGCTGGCAAGCATCTTTAGTATGCGACCAGTCGAGTGCTTTTCTACGACGGTCTTTCCACGTTCATCGTCAAACTGAATGTACCAGATTCGCGTTCCAGCGTTTGCAGCGTCTGTCATCGCGCCTAAAGTTGAAGCGGCAGGTGCTGCTGTCGATGTGACAGTTTTACGCATCTTCTGAGTTCCACCAAGCGAAGTCGGCGTTGCCGCGCCACCAAGCCCTGTTCCAATCGGTAAGGCACCTTCAATGAAGCTGAGAGTTTCTCCGTGAACTCCCAGTGCCGCAAGATCGTGGATGATTTCGTCGCAGTTTTTGTAGCGGTGGTTGGGATCCTTCGCCATCATTTTGTCGATAATCAAATCCAGGCGTTCCGGAATCTCCGACCGCAAACTGCGGGCGGTTGGGTATGTGCCCTTTTCTTTAGAAAGAATCAGCTCCAACGCTGTGTTCCCAATGAATGGCAACTTACCGGTCAGCAGATGATACAGCGTTGCGCCAAGTGCGTAGATGTCAACTCGTTCATCGACATGTTTCGCGTTGCGCGCCTGTTCTGGGGCCATGTACAATGGCGTGCCAAGTCCGGTGCCGCTTTGGGTCATCGAGACGTCTTCATCCATAGCTTTCGCAAGGCCGAAGTCGGCAACTTTGACGATGCCTTTTTGAGTGATCAGGATATTGTCCGGCTTGATATCCCGATGCACCATGTTCTTCGAATGCGCATGCTGGAGCGCTCCTGCGCTGACGATGGCGATGTAGACGGCATCGGCCACGCTGAGTCGTCCGAGGTGATCGAGCCAATTCTGAACGCTTTTTCCATCGATGTATTCGATAGCGGCGAAATGAATCCCTTTGAATGAATCGACCGCGTAAATCTTGACTACGTTCGGGTGGTCGATCTTGGCCATCGACTTTGCTTCACGCTCAAACCTCGCAACAAAATCACCTTTCTTAGCCAGTTCTTTCGTTAGAGTCTTCAACGCAACCAAGCGATCGAGGCTGATTTGGCGAGCCAAAAAGACTTCGCCCATGCCCCCTTTACCGAGTTTTTTCTTGAGCTCAAAGTCGCCCAAACGCTGGACACGATTTGCGCCAGAAGATTCTGATTTGTTTTTTTCTTCGGCCAAGGTTCTGATCCCGTAGCTGATCCAGTGGTTGAGTTATGCAGCAGCGTACAGCTTTTATGCGACCTGAACAACTGTTTTTCATCGTATACGATACGAGAGGCAGAATGAGAACTACCTGTTGAGCCTGAGGCGCTAGCCGATTCGACAGCAGGAAATCGGCTAGCGCCTCAGGCTCAAGTCAATTGAGTTCGGTAAATCTGCTTCTGTCGCTTTCCTAGGGGTGATCCCTTAAGTGGCGATGATCGAGCTCACGCAAGAGACTGTTGATCGCCTGCCGAGCTCCGTCTTCCTGACGGTCGTGGCGGCGTTGGATCGAATTGTCTGCCGAATCAGAATTAAGTTGCAGCCGGACGGTGATAGGATTGCCTCCGCGTCGCACGATCGCGAGCCATGCGACGCCGTCTAGCTCTTCCGGTGCATCGGGACCAAGATGACCTGTGATTGACATCGCTATGGTAGCGTGCGGAGTAACGTGCAACGCCTTCTTGGCCATGGACGCTGCGACTTCCTGGCTGACCACGCCATATTGCTGAATCATGTCAAAATGAAGTCCGAGCCAAGCGACTTTGCTGTCAATCTGATACACGACAAATGATCCGGCCAAATATCTGGACATTCCGGGGACTCGGGCGAGTGTCGCTGAGATTAAACCGGCTGTGCAACTTTCGGCAAGTACAAGAATTTCGCCCGCATTCTCCAGCGTGTTAAATAGCTGGTTCGCAAGACGATCGAGGCTCTGCTGCGATCCTGACATTGATGTCTCAAGTGTGTTCTTCGGGTAGCTCAGGTCATGCAAAGTATACCATCAGGACCAATTTGGCGTCATCAACGCCGAGCAATTGGAGGATATGCATCAATACCCTGTTTGAGCGCGGCCAAATTGATTTCGACGCGCGATTGGCTGCCATCACGTGGTATCAGACGCAACAGGATACTTTGCTTCACGCTGGCAAGCACCTCTTCACTCCAGGTTTCATGGCCGTACTCGGGCGACGGATCAAATACGTCGAGCGACTTCGACGAACGAGACTGCAGGACGAGCACCGTATGGCCGACATCGGATTCGAATCCCCATTCCGGATCAACGACTTGATCCTCTCCTGGAGCTTGAAATGACATTGCCAGAACTCCAAAGTTAAGTTTGCTGCTGAAAAGATCCTTTGGGTTTACCTCTTCCGCAACAACGTCCCAGTTCGTATCGGCGGTTTTTAGTTTGAGGCCTCGATAAAGACCAAGCCAATGGGTTCCACGGCGAGTCAGGCAGATTCTGGCGAGTTCATCTTCGGTTGCCGAAATACCGTGCATTCTTAGCAGACTGGCAGCACATGCGGCCGAACAAGTCTTGTTCGTCGTTTGAAAATCCAGTGTGCGATTGTTGAAAGACATCACACAAGTTGGAGGTTGCCCCAGCATCGGTTTGGCGAGTGAGTAACCAGAAATTCCAACCATCACTGTCGCGAGTACAATGCGCCGCAACTGAGTAATGCGTTCTGTCTTCAGGTAGACGCCCAGAAAGAAAGATCCAACCACTGGCAGCCAATTGCCAAGAATAACAGTGCCTGAAAATGGTAACAGTCGGCTAAGCAGCGGTCGGTCCCAGACGTATTGCAGATAGGCCGCCGTCGCAAAGCAAACCACTGCCTCCGTGCTGAAAACGACCACGCGTCCCGCGCGCTTTTGAAGCGATGCACCGGCGAAAGCCGCCAGGCCACACAGGGAGATCATAATCCCGAGACTCAAGTACAGGTCGACCATTCTTTGGTCTCCTGAAAACGTGAGGAATTTGGCAAACGCATCACATGCATCGGCCAGAATTCGGAAAGGTAATAACGGCCACCTTGCCGTTTTGTTAATGTTGTGTGAAGATTATGTGTGTTTTGTGTTATCTCTGCAAGATTTAGATCGGCAAAATCACGATGCACTTGCCATTCATTTGGAAAAAACTGGCGGTTTCGTTCAATTGCATTCTGACGTCCCACATGCCGACCAATGAAAGAGCCACTGTCTTCCGCTAACTCCACAAGCCTGTTAGCGGATGCCCGCCGTCTACAATCGGCATCGGTCGATTCTCTGCATTTGGCACTCGAAGTTCGTAGTCGATGCCGAGGGCATGGTAGATTGTGGCGGCCAGATCCTCTGGGCTGACAGCGGCATCGACTGGATAAGCGGCGTCTTTATCGGATCGGCCGTAGACACGACCACCTGGAATGCCGCCGCCTGCGATGACGGTTGAAAACAGTGTGCTCCAATGATCTCGTCCCCATTGCGCGTTGGCCTTTGGTGTGCGTCCCATTATTGGATTCGTGAGGCCGAATCGTTGCTGATCTGCGTACTCAACGATTGATCCAACGGACGGCCAGTCTTTCGGTGTAGGAGCGAAACCACCGCCGATCGGGACATGCCAGCGTTTGCCGGTCTGCAGATAGTGTCCGCCGCCGCTGTGATCATTGAACGAATGAGACATGGTACGGATGACTCTGTATTTTTCCGAAACGGCAGCCATCCGTGGCAGGTGTTCGCTGATTCGTAGTTCTGGCGTTTTGCTGGCGATCGGTTTGAAAGGTTCTCGAATGAGTTCCGGAGCTTCGGGCTTCATGTCGAAGGTTTCCAGTTGACTTGGGCCACCAAACAATAGCAGAAAGATGACCGATTTTGCCTTCGGTGCTGCATTGCCGAACAGTGATTCAGCGGCTAGCAACTGCGGTACCGACAAACCGAACAGCCCTGCTCCACCAGCCTGCAGAATTTGTCTGCGGCGAATTCCGTCACATGCAGAGCGGGCTGCTCCGAAGATGGAAAGCATATTTGTCTCCTCGCTGAAGGAAGACGAAATGAGGCGATGGCAAAGGCGGCAGGAATAGACATGCAGTAACAAGAGCGGTGCAAAAATTGTGACAAGTCTGCACAACAACCGCAACACGTTCATTGAGAAACACCAGAGCATCGCGGAAACTTCGCTCACTCGAGCAACGCTCAAAGATGTCGTGCGAATGTCTCTGTGTCTCTGGCTGCTGGACACGAGCGGCAAACCTGCGGCCGGTGTTCGGGAAACTCAACCGCGCAAGTAGGGGCGAGTGATATTGGAATCGGCAGATTCCGCAGGGAGCGTGGCCAGAGCCGCGGCGGCTTCGAGAGCGATCCATTTTCGAAGACACACGCGGCATTGGCAAAGGTGGTCCACGAAAGCCGCTGACATTTCATCCAGCGGCGTTTCGGGCCAATGCTGCAGCAGGTCCGGATGAACCTGCTCGCAACATACCGACAGACCATTTGATAAACATGGTTCTGGATTTTTTTTGTTCATGATTGATCACCCAGAGTTTGTCGCAGTTTTTCGAGTGCATTGCGCTTCCGACGCATCACAGTTTGAGTTGAGAGACTCAATTGATCGGCAATCTCAGAGGCATCGTAACCTGACCGCAACATTTCGATCACCAATCGCTCTTCAGCGGGCAATGATTCAATTTGTAGTTTCAAGTCCATAACAAGCTCTGAATTCGGAACACAATCTGCTGGATCAAATCCCAGCGACACTACTGACGCAACTCCACGTTGACAGCGCTTTCGCAGCTTCCCGAATGCTCGTTCTGCTGCTCGTCCAACCGCCTGACGCAAATAATCTTCAGGGCCTTGTGAGTCCGGTTGATCCACTGCGTCCGCGTTCTGCGTTTGCTTCAAATCGATCCATGTATCCTGACACAGATCTTCCGGATCATGCAGAACCGAAAGGTGTCTATTTCTTTGATAGTGATATTGAACCAGACTCCGCATCCGGGAGTCCTCGGACTTCTGAGACATGCATCGGCTCCAAAATTGATATGGGAGCCAAGCTTCACCCCGTTGAAAAATCCTTGCGAAAGCCTGCTGAACTCTTCAGCAGGCGAGTCGTACGTGGCAGGTTTCTTCAGGGCTCACTCTCGGCCCCGAAAAAGAACTTTCTTCAGGTGACTGCATCTCAACAGTCACCGTCGAAGGTTCTCTCGGGGCAATGCTGTATCTCAGTCGCTGCAGGACATGCGCCTCAGCGTCTGAATCCATGATTCGCAGAACGGTCGCCGGCTGTTTGCGAGGCGGTCCGCGTGGAAGGACAACATGCTTAAGTTGCCTTGGGATGTTCTCAGATGTCAAAAGCTCCGGGACACCGTCGAGCTGAACGATATCGGTCGAAACGACAGCGGCGTCGGAGTGTTGTCGGTGGCCTTCGCGAAGCTGCTTGATTCGGGTTGGAGTCATGTTCGGCAGGTTCTGCGTCGAATGCGACGGCGTAATCTCCGGCGTCAATCGAGGAACTGCGATCGGAAGAGTTTCATTCGCGATGAACGCCAACGTGGACTGCGATGCAGTGTCCGCAACAATTGAGGAGTCAAACGGTGAATTGAAGAAATCAATGCTGGCATAGAATTCTTCGATGTTGCTCAGCACACCTCGCCAATTGCGTTCTGTGATTTTGTGCGGTATGTCGTTATTTGCAGAATCCGTTTCCGGATTCGCGGAGCGGGATTTCGCAGCGTGTAATTCTGCAGACAATCGTACTTCGGTTGCGGCAGTTTCCTTCATCAATCGGGCGACGAAGTCTCGTACAGGTCTCGACGGTGATCTCGATTGATTGATCCTATGCAGTTCATTATTTGTTGAGACTTCACTCGACGCAGCATTCTGCCAGACAACAGATTTTGAATTTGCTTCGACCGTCTCTTGCTTCAATATTTGCGGGGCAATTGTTGTTGGTGCGGAGATTGAATTCTGCTGAGTAGCCATCAGCTTCGGCAGAGATGCTGATTCATTCTCCGACTTGTTTGAACCAATAGGCGATGAGTTTGACAGCGAACTGTCAAGAATCGAATCACTACTCTGAAAAACGGAATCAATCAGAGATGTGTCATTGTCGTGGGCAACCGATTGACCGAGATTGGAGGTCGTTAGAAGACTTGATTCGCCGACAGATGACTTATTCCCTGCCGATGGTGGGCTGCTTATGACGAGGCTTGATGAACCGAAATCATTGATTCCGGGATATCTGAAAGAGACCTGGCCGTTGCCATTCGTTTGAAGGCCGTCCCTTGAGAAATCAAACCCGAGTTCATCTTGAATGTTGCTGTAATTCGCTGGGGCGCCCGACGAATCTGAATCCGAAACATCCGTTTCACCATTCGGTTTTTGTTGTTCGGAATCGGTAGTATTCTTCGAGGGCTGGAGACTGACATCTGAGCCCGAAGCATCAGTGAGTTCTTCTGCGACACTCACGGCTGGGACGTTCAACAAGGACGCGGGGTTTGCGACGCTCAGAACCTGTCGAATCTCCAGCATTTCTATCTGGCGACACGCAGCAGCTCCCGTCTTGCGCGAATTGGAATGTCCGGCGAACAATGCCCTGAGCGCGTGAGCGAAAGAGCTCGGCGCAGCACACAGGCTCCGAGATTGTTCCAGCCTTTGACGTATCTGATCCCAATTCACTCGCCAGCCCCCTGCGAACAGTGTCGCAGTTCCGCCTTTACCTGCCCAACCCGGTATGGAATATTTAAGGAACCAAGTTCGTGAGTCGCAGGGTTTCTAAATCTAATGGGGACTTTCACCCCGTATTCCTTTAGTACGATTCTGGAAAATTCGAACTTTCGCAAAAGTTGTTAAGATTGGACAGTAGCAGGTACACTCAAAGCAAGGCTGTTTGCGGAGTATTGGAGATTTGGAGTGAATGGTGTGCATCGTAAAATTGCAAGTCGAAGATCCCATTGCGTGCCAGAAACAAACATTCAACGGCGATCTTTCCTTGATTCATGTGATGGCGGGCAGGTCGAGAAATTGTGGACGTCTTGCCAGCACAAAGAAACCTACCAACCATCACGTACACGGGTTTCAATGTTTTCATCTTTGATCGAGCATATTCGGGCAATCAGCGGGTCCTGAACATGTGTTGCGTTGTGATGGAAACTACCTGTGGTCCGGCACTTCAAGTCGGCAGCAACCAAGGTCCAGAAACCGGGTCCCTTTGCCTTTCGTGCACTGCAAGTCATCGTGAAGCTTGTAATACATGAAGCGTCCCTCCCGTCGTACTTCGACCAGGCTCGCGTATTTCATGATCTTCAGATGATGCGAGACATTGACGACTTCTGCCTCCAGCAGCTCGGCGATGTCACCCACGGTCAGTTCTCCATATCGCAGCGCATTGACGATCCTGAGACGATGAGGATCACCCAGCGCCTTCAATCGCTCAGCACAAAAATCCGCATCAAAGACTTCCTGCGCCACTGTTTAGGATCCCTCAGCAAAGATTCTGAAATTCATCAGACCATTGCCTGAGATGTTACTGCCGCAGCAATCATCTGGCAATTCAAGGCTCTGTCGTCCCAGAGGTTTGCCTTTTCAGTGCGTTAATGTTGACTTCACGCTCCGCATTGCCGGAATTTCGAGGTCTGCGGAATCATGGTGAAAGAAGACTCAAACCCCGTTTTTTTCAATTCGTCCCAGCGGCGAGCAGAGCAGTCGGTAAGTTCCCCACGTCGCCAAACATGCCCGTAATCGTCACGGATTTCAGAAAAAGGTCCTCTGTAGACAAGTCCCACGTGGTCCGTCTCCATATGGACCAGTGGCTTTATTGCCACAATCCTGGTTTCTCGCAGAGGCTGTCCGTCGAGCTGGAAACAGGCACCAGAACGAAACGTCGTCAGTCGACAGTCAACAAAGCCAGTTTCCGTCAGTCCTCGAGTCAGTCTGGTTCTTACAGGAACGTGCTTCACATAGGCTGCTGGTCCCGGCAATTCAATGGCACACGCCAGAGGCTGTTCGCAGGTCAACATGTGCAGTTCAAGCTGACCACCCGGCTTCAGATTCTCAAAGCAAAGGCGAAGAATGCGTTTGACTTCTGCGTCTGATACCGGGACGTTGAAAGAACCGCGAAGGCGGATTTGATCCGATGCCGTGGCCGGTATAGAAAACTCGGTTCCCATTCGGTGCTCCCACAGCACCGGCCGCTGCATCGCTGGGGCAATATCACAAGCTGTCGAGTCTCCCACCATTTGCGCAAGTGTTTGTCCTCCACCACGATGTTCAAGATCACCCTCCAGCACATAGAATTCCCACAACCGATGATCGGGATCATGAACCCAGAATTTTGTTTGCCTGGCGTAACAACACTCCACACCCTCTTCACGTTGCACGGCAATGCCAGCGGCTTCAATACGATTCTGGGCGTTAAGCAAATCGGAAGTGCTGGAAAAGCGAAAGCCAAGATGGTTCAGCGATCCCGTCTCCTGCGGCGGGTTCTGCTCCAGTGACAATACCAGCGGTGGCGAGTCGAGTTCAAACTTCGCATAGTCCGCTCGTTGTTTAACCGGTGCTACGCCGAGAACCAGTTGCAGGAACGAAGCAACTCGTTCTATGTTCGAGACATTCAGGGACAAGTGAAATCGGGTGCCAGTCGGAACCGGAGGCAAAGGTTCTCCAGCATGTCGAATATCAAGTGAAACAGGCACAGGCACGGACGTTGACATCATCAATTCTCCTTGAATACATTAACATGAGTCGAAGTTCGAGCCCGTTCTGCCGCAGCATACGGCGGAAAAGCGACAGGAATCTGAGCCGACTGAACAGGGTCGGGGATCGAAATAAACCACGACCACAGGGCGAAAAGAGCGGACACAATCGCGAGTGACATAAAGGCGGCGGAATAATTGCCGAACTGATTCAGACAAAGCGCAAAAATAACTGGGCCTGCCGCGGATGCCACAACGATGAGTAACTGCGCCAATGCCTGGATCTGTCCGAGATGCTGGCGACCGAACGCCTGACTCCAGATCGTAAAGAACAGCACCGTTGTGATGGTGCCTGAGATTCCCATACCAACTCCGTAAATCGATATTCCAGTGAGCGAACGGACTAATGGCAGAGTGACCATACAGACGGCCTGCAGGATCAGACCCACACTCAACAGTCGGTTCAGTCGCCAGCGCTGGCCAATCCAGCCAATTGGCAGCTTTGTAAGAAGTCCAACGGTTCCGGACAGCGTAATCAGGTTATAGAAGACGTTTTTGGAAAATCCCTGAGATGTCAGTACCGATTCGTTGAACAGCGACAATCCTGAGCCAATCAGTCCAACCAGTGATGTTGCCAATGCGAAGACCCAGAATGCCTGAGTGCAAAGCGCCTGTTTCAGTGTGAAGCTGGCGTCTCGCTTCTGGTGCGGTAGCCCGCAGCAGCCTTCTGCGGATTCGATGTCCTGACTTCGTGGGTCCGGATCTCGACAAAAGATCAGACACACCGGAACAAACGCCAGCAGAGCATATCCCATGGCATCCCAGACTACTCGCCAGTCGGCATTCGCCCACGGCTTCGCAATCTGAGCGGCATACGCAAAGCCAAGGGAAAGCAGAAGAGAATAGACGGCCATAGCCAGACTGGTGCGTTGGGCAAACCATTTTCCAACCATCGTAATGCTGATCACCGAGAGCGCACTCTGCCCGAAACCGCGAGTGAGCATCACGGCGACAGCAAGTTCTCTTTGCCCGCTCAGTCGAGTCATCCACAGCACAACGAATGCCAGGGCGCAGACAGTGCATGTGAGTGTGGCACGGAGGCCGAGGCGATCGATCAGCCATCCACACGGCAGACAGAACAGCCCTCCCAGGAGCGTGCCCCAGAAATTGATCTCACTGAACCGTACCCGGTCAATCTGCAAAAGAGGGTCCGCCAGCATTCGCTCAGTAATCATTCCGAGACCATGCGTCCGTCCCGGCAACGTTGCAACCATCGCCAGAGCAGCAATGACGACCATCACCCAGCCATAGCGGGCTGACACGAGACTGAGACTGGAATTCGTTACGGATGGATTCATTGAAACTCAGAAGCATTAACGAAAGAAAGGCGTCTCTATGGATTCAGTGGCCATTCGCGTCCGCAGCATCTCCTGAAAAGCGGCGTAGTGGGCTTGTCGCCTGTCACCGCCATCCGATCTTGCGTTGTAACTAATGTAGAAGGCCCGACGCATGCCATTCGTTGTGTTTGGAGCTGATCCATGGGGCGTCAGACCGTGGAAGATTGCGATGTCGCCAGGCTCCAGTTCCAGAAATTCTCGCCGACTCGTGCAGACACAATCATTCCGGAGCATGTATTGATCGGGATCTGCTGAAAGGAATTTGTCGTGATAACCGCGATAGACTTCAGTACATCCGTTTTCGCGGCTGCTTCCATCGATCGCCAGCAGCACTGTCAGAAACGTAAGCGGCCAGCCCGGCCAGTTCTGCGGAGTATCCTGATGCAGGTCGTAGCCCTTCGCTCCCTCCATCTTGAAGATCAGCTTTTCCTTGAACAGTTCCGCTGGCTCTTGATAGATTGCTTCTACAGTGGACATGATTCGCGAATCGAAGCAAACCTGATGCAGCAGAGTTGATAGATCGTTCACCGGATCAAGCACTTCAAACAATGCCTCTCCACTTTGGTGATGAGGCATGAAACGACAACGCAGGTTCATCGGCGTAATCAATGATGGATCCTGATGCAGCAGACGGTCGCATTCCCGCTGGATCAGGTTCATCTCCGCTGGGGAAAACACGTTTCGAAGAGTCACGAACCCGCTGTCATGATATGACTTAAGCAATTCGTGAGTCATGCCACCAGCGCGGTTTGCTTCCACGATCATGGACTCGACCTTTCGGGTATCAGAATTCAGAAATGACTTCGCCGCCAGATCGAGTTCCCAGCGCCCTCCAGGTAGTCAAGTCAATGTTGTCACTCACAAACCTGACTGACCCATCGCACAACAGAATCTGCGCTCCTCCCGTGTGCATGCTGCGAGCCGCTTTCCATCCTATGGCGGTATATCCCAGATTGAACGCGTTGGTGACGCAATCAAAGTTCCTGGAATTTGGCGTGTAGTAATGGTTGTAGGCCGTGTTGCGGATTTCGCCAGAGTACCAGAGGAACTGACGAGGATTCGCGATATTCCACGCCCCCGGGGCAGCGCAGGCAGTGTCAGTCAGAGAACTTTGGTACGTCGTGAGATATCCATACTGCTTCTGTGGCGAGCGATTTGTGGTGGCCGATGAATCACCAAGAATGCTCTCCGCAATACACGAGGTATTGCTGGTCCCGTCCGTAATCATTGCAATTCGAACGTTTGAATTGGCAAAGGTAATGCCATTGGAATTGTAAGGCGAACCATTCGCTGGAGCGCCGGTCGAGTCTGTGTAGATTCCGTCACCCTGATTGCCGCAGTAGTTCGCGGGACCAAGAGAAGCAACGCCATAACCACCGCCGAGCGACTGAGACTTATCGCTTGGACACAGGAACCCCGGGACGATGAGGGCCGCCGCGACTGCATTGCCAGGATCGGCAATGTTATAAGGAGCAGTGGCCGCGTAAGTCGGTGCGTTGAGGTTCATCGAATTGTAGACATTCGACTGCTCCATAAACGGACTCAGGTAGGCGAGAATGCCCCAGTTGCCAGCGCTGTAACGAAAATTTCCACCTGGCACGAGATTCGGCGGAAAAAGTCCATACGTACTTTCGTAATTGTGCATCGCAAGCCCAAGCTGTTTGAGATTGTTCTTACACTGTGTCCGTCGCGCGGCTTCACGGGCCTGCTGAACGGCTGGCAGCAACAACGAAACCAGGATTGCTATGATGGCAATCACGACAAGCAGTTCGATTAAAGTAAATGCACGGCGCCGCATCGCGTGTTCCTCCTGTTGACAGTTACCACAACACTCTTACGATAATTAGACTATTTGACAATCACATTGGCAACCATGTCCGCTGGGAATTCATTCCACGGACTCCAATTTCCAAAACCGCGAAGTGTTGCAAGGCCGATTTATGCGTACACCATTCCGACTGATCTCACTGGCCCTCGCCTGCTCCCTGTCAATTGGATGCCAGAAAAATGAGCCTGAATCGCAGAGCATGATGCATCAGGTTCTCAGCGCGATGCAGATCCCTGACCAGGCTGATCGGGACTCTGCACTGGCATCGGCCTGTCGCGAATGTGCCCTGGCCGGGGACGTAGAGTCTGTTCTGCTCGGGATTCCCCGAATTGAAGACGAACAATTGCGTGATGAAGTGGCTCATGGCTGCGTCGAGGGACTTGTCTCTGCGGATAAGAGAGAATCCGTGAAGAACGTGGTTGAGTTGATCATCGATCCTGCCATACGAGACGAAGTGTCGAGAATTTTGAATGCTGAATAATTCTGAGTTGGGTGTACTGCCGATCGGACCTACCGTACATCGGTTCGGCGATTCCGGATCGTCTCTTGAGCACTTAACCCCAAACACTCAGCTTTCACGTGACTCCCACGAACGACGATGTCTGAATTACAACCGTCCAGAGCATATCGATCGATGGGAGCGCTTCGGGGTTCGGCAGATACTTGCATTCGCGTCGGTGGCGTCAATGGGTTAAGAATTTGCGAATTTTGATAGACAGAAATGCCGTGCTGCAGGCTCGTAGAATACGATAGATGGCGACCGGAATATAACGTCGTCGTTTGTGTCACTCGTGTTTATTGGGAGCCCGCAAATGCTCTTCCCTCAGATTTTTTTCCAGCATCCGCCGTCTTCTCAGTGGGAACCACTTCCTCTGGTTCGAATACCGGGGATTGTGCTTTGGGCTTGGTATCGTCCAGCAAATTTGCCTTCGGGTACTATCGTGACGATACCGCGGGACTTGTTGAATGCTTTTCCCGCTGGGTTTCCGATGACACTGGGCGATTTGCTGACGGCACTCGGCGTTCCGCCACAGAACTTTCAGGCCGTCTCGATGTACGGCAGCGAATGGCAAGCGGCTGCGGTCTTTTCTCCATTTGTGAATCACCCGTTGCCGCCCATTCCGATGGGTGGCCGCGCTGAGATTGCGATTTCTGTCATCGAACAGCCAGCCATGATGCCAATGCAACCTTTCGCATTCGTTCCGGGAGTTGCTTTCGCGATGCCCGGTGCTGAGTCAACAGCGATGCTGCACGCTGACGTTGAACAAGCGGATCATTTCAACAGTATGACAAGCGACATTGATGCATCAATGGAAGATGATTCTGAATTCGAAGACGATGGAGCACTTCTCTCAGACGACATGATGTTTATTCGAATAGAATCCGCATGGAAGTTTTCAGTTCAGATCGAACGTCAGATGACGGGGGTAAGGCAAAGGCTAAGTTCCATTCAGTCGGCGTTGGGCAAACTCGACCGAGATTTGTCGGCTGACGAACGCCTTGCTTCAGACCGGGAGGACCGTGATGAATGGTCTGACACGCGTCGATGGGTGCGTGATCTTCAGTCGAAGTGCCATCGTGAAATCAAAGCATTTGATATTGGGATGACCAGTGGCGCTGGCAATCGCAGGCATCTGGAAGAAACGTATTTGACCATTATCGAACCACGTGTTCCTTCAACGAGTCTTGAAAGTTACAGGGCTGAGTTCGAAAAATACCGTAAAGACATGGTGTCGCTGCAGCGTGCCATGATTACCGCACTTCAGGCTGCGTCTCAGAATGGAACTCAACGAGCCCAGCGTTGCCTTGGGAAAATCGCTGTCAAGATTCGTGAAATGCGAGCGAAAAACCGTGAACCGCTGGGTGCGACCAACATGGATCGATCAGTACGGAGGAAAAAGTAGTTGCACAGAAACCGATCTTGCGGGGATCTGGGAATCTCGGAAAGATGCCTTGAAATAGGCTCTGACGGTAAGGAATCGATCCGTTAGCAGTGTCGGAATATTGAAGTCTTACAGCTAATTGGAGCGGCAGAGTCATGACTAAGGAGAGTTGCAGTAAGACGGCCAAAGGCATCATGATTGGCGTAATACTGACCGCGATGATCGCTGTTTTTAACGCACCGCAAATTACGCGGGCGGACGAAACGAATGTGATTGAAGCTGCAAATAGTATTTCCATTGTTGACACGATGGATCCGGAAAAGGCAACTCGGATTGACTATGCGTTAAAGATCGAAGGCACTCTTAATACGCCGTCCACGACAGGGACGTCTGACTGGAGTCTGAAGAGTTCAGGAAATTTTGTTTTCGATCAGCGGCGGTTTGTGTCCGACGAAGCTGGGCCATTCGGGATACGAGCTGTTCGACGTTTTGACACTGCGAAAACTGATTCCGTCGTTGGTAAGGATCACCAGACGGCGATTGTATTGCCGAACCAGGCGGCGATGATTCAGATTTATGGTACCGGCAATCAGCTGCTTCAACTAAGTCCAGACGTGCGGCTAACTCGGTCACAGGTCGATCTATTGCAGATACCTTGCGATCCAATTGTTGCCACGGGTTTACTTCCGGCAAGAAACCTGAAAGACCAGGGCGAAAAGTGGAACGCTGATTCCTGGGTCATCCCGATGTTGGCTGGTGTCGATGCGGCGGTCGACCAGTCAGCAAACTGTAAGCTGAAGTCACTGACAGCATCGGAAGCTGTTGTGGAATTTGAAGGCACAGCCGACGGCGCAGTCGTTGGGTCTGCAACGAAAGTGAAGCTCAAAGGTGAACTCGTTTATGATCGAACTGGAAAGTTCATTCGTTCATTTAAGGCAGTGCAGTCGGAGAAACGCCAGCCTGGTCCGTTCAGCCCGGGGTTGAATGTAGAAGCGACAATTGAGTGGAAGCAAACTCTCCTGCCTGCGGTCAGCAACCTGCCAGCAACGATGCCCGAAAATGTTCCGGATGAGCGGCAACTCCTGCTGACGCTCGCGACACCTGGTCGCGTGCTGATGCTGCACAATCGCGACTGGCATGTGTTCCACGAAACGGCAGAAATGGTCATGTTGCGAATGTCGCATGACGGTGGTTTGGTCGCTCAATGCAATGTCTCTCCGTCACCATCCGTCCCGGCCGGAGAGCATACTTCCGAGCAGGAGTATCTTGCGGAAGTGCAGTCTGCATTGGCGGAACGCAAAGGTGCCGTAAAATCCTCGAAGATTCATGACGATATCAACGGCTGGAGAATTCATCATGTGCGAGCGATCGGGAAGGCCAGCGAAAAAGCGTTGATCTGGGACTATTTTCTTTGTACCGCAAAGTCTGGTCAGCAATTATCGATGATTTTTTCGTATGCAGAAGAGGATGAAAAAGTCGTCGCCGGTTCGCCCGAACAGATGCTGGGAACTCTAACAATCCGCCCCAATCGTTCAAAAGTCGCGCTGCCTCGTTAAATTTGTTCTACATTCCGGGCCGCGTGAAGTGGCGATCAATCGAAAATACAAGCTCCAAGGCCGATAAGATCTTGCCTCAAAGGCGACGACTGGTCTACGATTGGATTGCGTGTTGCATCAGGATCGTGAAGAATCACCGTTCGGGCGAAAACGCAATGAACGTTTTTAAAGAAATCGCGGATCGGGCTGTTCCCATCGCGACCAAATAGATTGTCGAAGGAAATTCAGAATGGCAACGCTCAGATCCGTCAGTCGCTGCAGTTTGCTGCTGGCGTTCATGATTCTTGTTCCCGAATCCCTCAAGGCGGCGGACAAGATCGTCCTGACGGCTGAAGACGGAAAGACTGCTCAGATTGTGGCATCAATGGTGTCGAGTCGGCATATCAATCACCCCGAAATCAACGATGCTTTGTCGGAAAGACTGCTGAAGCGATATCTTGAAATATGGGACCCGCAAAAGCTGTATTTCCTGCAGTCCGATATTGATGAGTTTTCAAAGAAGAAGACTTCTTTAGACGACGAACTTCTGAAAGGTGATGTGCAATTCGCCGCAACAGTTTTTGAACGCTTTCGATCCCGCATGGACGTGCGCGCTGCCAAGCTGGATGCCTTGATCGATATCGATCCCGACTTCACCGTCAAAGAAGAAATGATTCGTGACGCCAAGGAAATTCCATGGGCCGCAGATGAGACTGAGCTGGACGAACGTTGGCGCAAGCGGATCAAGTTTGACCTGCTGATGCTGAAAATGGACGACACGGATCTTGAGGAAGCTCGCACACGACTGCACAAGCGATATCGCACGAATCAGGTGTTTCTGGACCAGACAGAATCCCACGAAGTGCTGGAATTGTACCTGTCCTCAATGACGCATTGCCTTGATCCACACTCCACATACATGTCTCCTCAGACGGTGCAAGATTTCCGTATCGATATGGAGCTGAAACTCGACGGAATCGGCGCGCGGTTGAAATACGATGACGGCTACACGATTGTCGAAGAAGTCATCGAAGGTGGAGCGGCGTTCACGGATGGCCGTCTGAAAAAGAGTGACAAGATCATCGGCGTCTCATTTGATGCATCAGACAATTTTGTCGATGTCATTGAGATGAAGCTCACGAAGGTCGTGGACATGATCCGCGGCAAAAAGGGAACGCGGGTTAAGCTGAAAGTTCTGGTGCCAAAAGAAGAAGACGAAGAAGAGTCCGCTGGTATCGAACGCCGAACGCGAATTTATGAATTGACTCGAACAGAAGTGAAGATCACTGAAGACGAAGTAAAGGGTAAGATTCTGGAATCGTCAGAATGGATTGACGGACGCAAAGCCAAGGTTGGCGTTTTGCGAATTCCAGCATTCTATCGCGATTTTCGTGGTGCTTCCCTTGGCGGAAACTTCAAGAGTACCGCTCGAGACGTCAAGGTGGTACTGGACGAATTCAACAAACAGGATGTTCAGGTTCTGATTGTCGATCTTCGTTGGAATGGCGGCGGCGCATTGCAGGAAGCGATCGAAGTTTCCGGCCTGTTCATTCCGAAAGGTGCTGTCGTTCAGGTGAAAGAACCTGATACCGGAGTGCAGGCGTTCGATGATGAAGACCCTGACATGTACTGGCGTCGTCCGATGGTTGTGGTCTGCAATCGATTTTCGGCCTCGGCCTCCGAGATTTTTGCCGGGGCCATTAAGGATTATCGTCGAGGTATTGTGGTCGGTGATCGGACGACACACGGCAAAGGCACAGTTCAGAATGTGGTTGATGTGGTTAATCGCCAGTCACTGTTTTCATCAAAAGATCTTGGTGCGTTGAAGCTCACCATCAGCAAGTTCTATCGCGTCAATGGCGACAGCACTCAGACGAAAGGCGTAACCTCCGACGTGGTTCTTCCGTCCTTGTTGAACGTGCGTGAAATCGGCGAAGACTCACTAGACAACGCACTGGCATTTGACCGAATCGAACGCGCACAGTATTCGCCATTTTCGGCTCAGGTGACAGATGCGATCGTCTCGCAACTTCAGAAGGAAAGCGAAACCCGATTGGCTAATGATAAGGACTTCACACAGATCAATCGTTTGATTACGAAGTATCTGGAACGCAAGAACGACAAAACAATTTCGCTGAATGAAAGTGTTTTGCGAGCCGAAGAAGATGAATTGAAACAGGAACAAAAAGAGGAAGACGAGGCCGTGAAACAAGCCAACGGCGGCGACAAGAAAGATATCTTCCCGGAAGACTTTTATAACAAAGAACTGGTCAACATCAGCGTTGACTATCTGGAACTGTTGCGAAGTCTGCAAACGGCACGGTCTCAGAAATAACTGCTCGGTCGGCGGAAGTCATTTGCAAATAAAGCCCGACGTCTATTTTAAGATGTCGGGCTTTTTTCGTTAGATGCAGTGTTTGAGTGTTCATTATTTCGTCTTGATTGCCGCTGCCAGAGAACTCAACTACGATCTGCAGCATGGCAGCCATTGAAGTCAGGGAGTTGTGTCGCACGTACCGGGTCTTTCGAAAACGCGAAGGTCTATGGGCGTCCGTGCGCGGTTTGTTTCATCGTGAATATGATGTTGTCAGCGCAGTGCGAAATGTCAGTTTTACGATCGAAGAAGGCGAAATGGTCGCGTTCCTCGGTCCAAACGGGGCTGGCAAGACGACGACGCTGAAGCTGCTCTCCGGGTTGGTCGTGCCAACATCCGGCACTGCGACCGTCCTGGGACATGTGCCGTGGAAACGTGAAGACGCCTATCGTCGTCGTTTTTCGCTTGTCACGGGACAAAAGGAACAGCTCTGGTGGGACCTGCCTGCTCAGGAATCCTTCCGACTGCACAAAGAGATTTACCGTATTCCCGCCGCCGCCTATCAGCGGCGACTGGACGAGCTGACTGACTTGCTGGAAGTGCGCCGCCTGATGTCGCAACCCGTGCGTGAATTGTCGCTGGGCGAACGCATGCGAATGGAACTCATCGCCGCCCTGCTGCATAGTCCAGACGTTTTGTTTCTTGACGAACCGACAATTGGTCTGGATGTTGTCAGTCAGCGGCGTGTCCAGGAGTTTCTGCGCCAATACCAGCGTGAACAGCGAATCACAGTAATTCTGACCAGTCACTACATGAAAGATGTCGAAGCGTTATGCGATCGCGCGATTGTCATCAACAAGGGTATTGTGATTCATGATGGTCCGCTGGCGGCGATCGTTGATCGATTCAGCCGACATAAGATTATTGAACTCCAGTTTTCAGACAACATTGTGCCAGTGGGGCTGGAGCAGTACGGGACAATCCTGGAATCGCGGCCTCCTAAAGTGCGGATTCAAATCGAAAAGCAGCATGTTTCTGAATGTCTGTCGAGTATCCTGAGTCAGCATTCGATTGATGACATCAGTGTTTCCGAACGTCCGTTGGAAGACGTCATCGCCGAGTTATTTTCTTCTGACGATGCGGCGAGGGCTGAAGAGTGATACCCACATCTGCGCACGCCGAACCATTTACGATTTCTGGTGAAATCCGCGCGAGGCTGCGCCTGAAGTGGCTCATTCTGCGAACCGCGATCGAGGAACGGCTGACGTATCGTGCGGACTTTGCATTTTCGACGCTCATACGTTTTCTGCCCATTGTGACTCAGATTTTTCTGTGGAGTGCGATTTTTCAAAACGCCACTGGCCGCAAGATTCAGGGTTACAACTATGGCGAGATGGTTTCGTATTATCTGCTGGTGATGCTGACGCGTGCGTTTTCGAGTATGCCGGGACTGTCGACCGGAATCGCAGGTTCGATCGCTGATGGATCCGTTCGAAAGTATCTGATTCAACCCGTTGATATGCTGGATCATCTGTTCTGGCATCGAGTCGCGCATAAGCTGGTGTATTACGCAATTGCGACAGGTCCGTTTGTGTTGGTGTTCTGGTTGTGTCGAGAACACTTGCCGGATTGGCCCGGCTGGCCTGTGATGCTGGCGTTTACGTGTTCGCTGTTGATGTCGTTTGCGGTCGGATTTCTGATTGAATCGCTGATTGGTTTGGTCGCGTTCTGGTTCCTGGAAGTCAGCTCACTGATCTTCATTTATATGATGCTCAGCTATTTTCTATCCGGACACATGATCCCGCTGGAGTTGCTTTCAAAGTGGATTCCGTTCGTGGATTATCTGCCGTTTCGATATCTGGCCTATACGCCGACAGCAATTCTACTTGGCAAGATTCCGGCGGAACATTTGCCCGTAGAATTGTTGATTCAAGCGGGCTGGATTGCGGGGCTGTTTCTGTTGAACCGCTATGCGTTTCATCGCGGCGTATTGCGATACAGCGCGTTCGGTGGGTAGCAAAGGAAATCAACTCACGCGGCAGATGAACACTTTCAGGTACTCAGTTTCCAGGCAAGTCACGCGGACGGGGTGATCCGCAGGTTGGCCGCGGTTTTCCAGAATCTGAATATCGCGGCCTGTCTGGCGAGCGACCTCAGCCAGCATTTCCTGAAATTCATCCCGACTCAAAAGTCCCGAACAACTGCACGTGACAAGAATTCCGCCGGGTTTCAAGACTTGTAGACCCAGTTGATTGAGTCGTACGTAGCCGGTAATGGCGCGATCCAGTCCACCGCGAGTCCTCGCCATGCGAGGCGGATCAAGAATAACGGCATCGAACAGTCGACCTTCGGCGGCCATCGCTTCCAATGCGGGGCGAACGTCGTCGCGTTGCCACTGGCATCGATCGGCGACGCCGTTCAGTTCTGCGTTCGCCTTTGCCATTACCAACGCGGATTCGGATGAATCGATGCCCAGCACTGACGCTGCGCCGCCAAGTTTTAATGCTGTAATTCCAAAACCGCCGGAGAAACAGAAGGCATCCAGAACGCTGGCACCTTTCAGATATCGACTTGCGGCCAGGCGATTGTCTCGCTGATCGAGATAGCAGCCCGTCTTCTGTCCCTGCTGAACATCGACACCGTACGTGACACCCTGTTCGTGAATAAACAACGGCCGTGGCGGCTCCTGTCCCGACAACAAACCATCAATGACGTCCAGACCTTCCGCTTCGCGCATCCCTTTTTCAGTACGCAACCAGATACCTTTGGGATTCACTTCGGCCTGCAGTGCGGTCAAAATTGTATCTCGGTGCAGAAACAGAGCCAGGCTGGTAAATTGAACCAACAGGTAACCGCCGTAGAAATCCACCGTCAAGCCGGACAGTCCGTCTGCTTCACTGAAGATCAATCTGCAGCCGGTGCCAGGCGAATTCAAATCAAACATCGCGCGACGCGATTCAACGGCCTGATGAATCTTCGTTTGCCAGAATGCGGCATCGAGAGGCTGATCAAGTTGCCATGAATACAGTCTCCCAACGATGCGGCTGATGGGATTGAACAAACCCCATGCGATGAAGCGACCATCGGAATTCACCAGTTTTGCAATCGAACCCGGTGGCACATCTTCCGTCTTCATGCCGTTGACACGATCAACGGCCCCCATGAACACCCATGGATGGCGGCCGAAGAACGGTTGAGCCCGTCGATTACGCACGACGACTTCGATGAACGCACTTGCAGCGACGTTGCTTGAGGCAACGGCTTCAGCAACTGTTGAAGGAACAACTTCCTGATCCGACATTTTTAACCATCACCGCGCAGAATGCGGTGTTCCATTTCTTCAAGGTAAGCGAGAAGGCGGTCACGTTCGTTCGACAAATGACGAACTCGCAAAAGTGAACGCACACGTGTGCGAAGTTCCAGGCGATTGACGGGTTTGGTGAGAAAATCATCGCAGCCGGCGTTCACGGCTTTTTCGATGTCACCTGCTTCATTAAGTGCAGTTACCATCAGCACTAAAATTCCACGGCGAGCGGGATCGCCTTTGATCTGCGAACAGACTTCATAACCGCTCATACGCGGCATCATGATGTCCAGCAGAATCAAGTCTGGTTGTTGTTGATCCACCATTTGCATCGTCTGCTGGCCGTCGGTTGCCATCAGAATCTCGTAGCCTTCATCGGCAAGGTACGCTTCGAGCAATTCACGGTTTTGCTGAATATCGTCCGCGATGAGGACGCGTGAGGAAGAGATATCAATATCTGAAGTGCTCATCTGGTCTGCCTGACGATTCACGATACTTATTCAAAGGCTCCAGCCTTGGAACACACTGTTTTGGAGGCTCCAGCCTCCTTGACTAAAGTGGAGGCAGGAGCCTCCAGCGCATTGCGTTCCGAGGCTAGAGCCCCGGAACGAGAATTGAACGCGTCACTCCACACTGGGTCACCGATAATCGCGCACCCGGAAAGTATAGAGGATGCAACCCGTCGAGAAAATGCTGAGCGATACGCGCCGCATTTATGGTGAATCAGAAGGACCGAGTCTGTAGAGACCAGTCGCCGATGCACCGCACAGCTCGTTTTTGCTGGTCTTCTGAGCTTTTATCTGACGCGACGGTCGGCAGCGGAGCCCAGAAACCAGCGTCCGCCAATGATTTAAGGCTCAGCTCTCGCAACGCTTGGGCTGTCGTTCCAGGAGTTTGGTCCAACAGCAGGACAGAGAGCATTGCCCCGTCGGAACCCTGAATTTCCGAGTTTGCGAACCAGCCATCTGTCAATGCGATACCGCGAATTGGCGATGGTCCGCCAAAAGTGCATTGCCATGCCAGCGACGATTGTGAACGATCCGCCACCACAAAGACACGACGCAGGTCCGCACCTGTTTTGGACACAACGGCGCGAATTGTTGTCATGACCAGCGGGATATCTTCGGTTGTCAGCTTCGCAGATTCCGGGTTTTGCGGAATAATGACCGAAAGGCAGTGTGACTTCAGGATCGGTCCCCACAGCCGCACGATTTCTTCTTCGGAAGTGTCATGCGCTGACAACAGAATCAGAATGCCTGGCATCACACGACTTTTGAGTGACGACGACAGCACAACGCAACGACCTCGCTCGGCAAAGTTAAATTCCTGTCTTGCAACCCCGTTTGCCGTTGGATTTGTCTCGGGTTCGTCCTCTGTATTGTCTGGCGTATCCGCAGGCATTACGGCCGAAGACGGACGTGACTTCTGAATCTGCTCAAGGACAGCATCTGACAGCTCGACAACAGTGCCCGGGCGATTAGAGGCTTTAATTTCTGCAGTCTGTTTTTCAGATCCCCCGGGAACGCGGAATTCGATCTTTACCACGGATTCGGGCAGGAGTTCTTCGAGAGCCACAGCAAGTTCGGCAAGCGATTTTGTCGATGCGTCATTCACGGAAAGGATTTCAATTCCTGCAGGAACATTTGCGGCAGCCGCCGGCAAATCGTTCAGGACAACCAGAGGCACGGAATCGCTGTCGTCTTTGCTGCCGTCACTCTTCTGAAGAATTTCCGGAAGTCTGATCTGCGGAATATCCAGCGGAGGTTGTTCATCAGTTTTCTTTTCAGCATCGTTGGATGTATCTTTTCCCTCCGCATCCGCCGGAACGCCTGTCGTGGCCGCCTTCTTCGCAAGTCGAATCGGCAGCAGCCCCAGATAGCCTTGTGAAACAGGCGTGAGTGTTTCGGCGAGTTCCAGCGACGCTGAGATTTCCTGTGTACCGCGTCGAATTCGAAATGTCACGGTGTCGCCAGCATAATGACGTGCAATGATGTCCATCAGGACGCTGCTGCGATCAACGGACTTCCCGTCAACAGCCAGAATCCGATCACCTTTCATCAGGCTGGCTGTTGCGGCCGGGCTTCCCGGAAGGACGCGATCAATCACGATATCTGAATCGAAGGCGCCAGCGGGCATTAACCGAAGTCCTAATCTGCCTGGCTTCAGATTTTTACCGGCACGAAGCTTTTCTGCGGCCAGCAATGCATCCTTGAGCGGAATCGCAAAGCCAATCCCGGAGTCGTACCATTCGATTCCGGAAGTGGCCGAACCGACGCCTCGAGGCGACAACGGGACAAGAATTCCGGCGATCGTACCGTTGAGTGTGACAAGTGGACCACCATAGTTGACAGGAGAGATTTTTGCGTCCGTCTGAATTGCCATTCCATGAATACGATTTAGCGCGCTGACAATGCCTACGGAGACGCTGGATGATTCGGCCGAATAAAATCTTCCCAGGGCGATCGACCATTGCCCGATTTCAACGGACTGACTGTCGTCCGTGACGGCAGGAATCCAGCGTCCTTCTTTGGCCTTCAACAGTACAATGCGACGGACACTGTCGGTTGCCACGATGGTGGCGTTTGTGCGTTTGCCCGATTGATCTTCAATCAAGATAGCTTCCGGATTTCCTTCAAGGGCGAACTGACTGGTCAGGATTTCGCCGTCTTCTGAAATCACAACGCCCGTGGTGACAAGCGATTTTACTGAGTCGCCATCAATTGATTGTTCACCACCGATGACACGCAGTCGCACGATTGATGGTTCGACTTTTTGAATGGCCGCCTGGACAGCTGTCCCAAGTTCGTCCGAGGCCGCCGAGCGGTTGGAATTCAACAACAGCAGCAGGACTATTGTCCAGTTACAAAATCTCGTCAACGGTGTTTTCATAATTTTTTTCGCACCAGATTGGTGGCAAGTTTCAATCTCTTCTTACAGCGAACAACTGCATATCGTCCAGATCCAGTTGGCCTTGAGCGCCGTTTAATCCGATACGAATGATCATTTCTTTTGCATTCGGAGGGACGATCACTGTGGATTTCGCGTTTTGCCAGCCAAAGCTGCCTCGCCATTTTCCAAGCACAGTTGTGCCGACTTCACGACGAATATTGTCGTAAAAATGCACGACAACAGCAGCTTGTTCCGACGCAATATTCCCAGGCACGATTCCGTTGCAACGCACCCAATAGTCCAGTTGAATGGCACGAATGGCCCTGCCGTTGATTGCGGCTCCCTGAAGTCCCTGTGAAATCAGGGTTGAATCTTTGTTTTCAAACCTAATGCAGTACTTTCCGTCCATGGGTGCATCTTCGCACATGCTGGTTTGTCTTTGATAGTGCCAGCCATCCGGTTTGCCATCTTCGTTCTCGTCAAGCTCAAACGAACCATTCACAATCTGCGGACGATCGGGGTCAGGCTGTACGCGGCGACGTTCTTCCGATTCACCAGTCATCGGAACAAACAGCGTCGATGACAGGCGCTCTTCCTTGAGTTTACCGTCGTCCTTAATAAGGAGATGGAAAGATTGCTGGTAGCGTTCGCCGACAGGGATGATCATACGTCCGCCGTCCTTGAGTTGGTCAATTAAAGGCTGCGGAACACTCTCTGGCGAACAAGTCACGATGATCTTGTCGAATGGAGCATGTTCTGGCCAGCCTTTGAATCCATCACCGTCAAGACAATGGATATTTGTGTAGCCAAGATCTTTGATGCGTTTTTCTGCAGACTTCGAAAGAGGTGAAACAATTTCGATTGTATAAACATCCTTGACAATCTGCGCAAGGATTGACGCCTGGTAACCGCTGCCGGTCCCAATTTCGAGCACTCGATCGTCCGGCTGTGGATCGAGTTCACTCGTCATGTAGGCGACAATATAAGGAGGTGAGATTGTTTGTTGATGTCCGATTGCCAATGCAACGTCTTCGTAGGCGCGGGACTTTTGTGCGGACGGAACAAATTCGTGTCGCGGCACAGTTCCCATGGCCTTCAGGACTGCTTTGTTGGAAATTCCATCGCCTTCGATATGAGTCCTGACCATCTCTTCTCGCAATTCATCGAAATGTCGACTTTGCGCAGATACTGATTGCGGCAACAAACAAATAACAACGGCGAAGAAAAACAAGACAAACTGTGATTTTTGAACGCTGACCATGCGTAATACTCCGTTGAATGGACCTTTTCCGCTGGCGGCAACAGTCCGGACGCGTTGAATCCGAAACGCAGTGTATCGTGTTACTGCAGTTCGCAAAACTGTCGAATTCTCAGCAATGTTCCCGGGGTGATTTTTACCCGCAAAATGTGTCAATCGAAGAGTGCTCGTTTAATAAAAAAAAGAACGATCAGGAATTCTCTTTTGGCAAATCGTTGGCCAGGATTCACTTACGTTTTGAAGTTGAAATACGTGATCAGAATTCTGCTAACGTCGTTTGACACTTCTTCATTGATGGTTAACATCGCCGCCCGTTGAGTGAGTAAGAACTCGCGGACGACTCTGCACTCGTCCGCGAACAAAACCTGTAAACACAGCCAGTCTGTAAGCACCGCCCTGCTTTTGTGGTGACGAGCGATGGAGTGCCCGCGTAAGCTGCGTGCTTGCGCGAATTCCCATGTTCTTGTCTGTGGCGATGCTGCGCGCTGGCGAAGATGGAGGGGGCGCATGACGCAGCCCAAGAGTCACGACGACAATTCTTTGTCCGTAGCTACGTTGCCGCTTGCGCAGCGTGATTCAGGCAAGGCTGACGACGCTGATGTGTTGGACGATGGTCTGATCCATGACGGTCAAATGCTGGTCACAACGGAGCCGTATCAATCGGACCCTGTGACTGCTTTTCTGGCATCTCTGCGCGACGATATCGGCGAACAGAATTTCCAGCATTGGTTCCATAAACGAACGCGATTCAAGGTTTCTGGAGACCGCTTCGTGGTCTTTGTGGCAAATCCGTTCATTTTGAACTGGTTGCTGCGACGATTTCGATCGGCATTGAACCGTGTGGCTCAGCTTGTGCTGGGACCATCCGCATCCTGTCAACTTGAAGTCGATGGGTCACTGCTGAATGAAGCGGCATCGACGGCATCAGGTGTGACTGGTGAGACAGTTACGGAACCTGGTGCAGTTCCGAGGGACGGCGACGTTGCCTCAGGTGCGACTGGTTCTTCGTCGTCTCGCAAACGCACAAATTCTGCCGCGCCACAGCCGTCTGAATTTGATCGTCCGGGTTCATTGTCGCTGCCGAATAACCGTCGCAAGTTTCGCAGCTTCGAAACATTCGTCTCGGGGGAGTGTAACGATCTGGCTGTGCTGGCCGCGCGACAGGTCTCTGCCGCGCCGGGTGAGCGATATAATCCGCTGTTCATTCACGGTGGCACGGGAACAGGGAAAACGCATCTACTGGAAGCAATTTATACCGAATCGCGTCGTCAGCATACGACCAAAAACGTGATGTACCTTACGAGCGAAGCCTTCACGAATTATTTCACATCCGCGCTGGCATCACGCACGGTGCCTTCATTTCGCCAGAGATTTCGCAATGTTGATGTGTTGTTGATCGACAATATTGAGTTCCTGGATAACAAACGTGCGACTCAGGAAGAATTCCTGCACACGATTGTTCAGGTGATTGAACATGGAGGTCAGGTGGTTGTGTCGTGTGATCGCCATCCAAGGTTGCTGACAAAACATCGTGAAGAGTTGACGACGCGATTTGTAAGCGGCCTGGTCTGTCGTATCGAAGCACCGGGTGAAGCCACGCGGCTGAAACTTGTGCGTTCGATGGTGGTCGGAACAAAGGCTGTTTTTGCCGACGATGCACTGGACTACATTGTTCGACGTTGTCGTCGTAATGCGCGCGAGATTCAGGGAGCAATCAATCAGCTTGAAGGCCAGTTTTCTTTGACTGGTCGTCGCATCACGCTGGCTGTCGCTCGAGAGGTTCTGGGCGAAATGGCAGAAGAATGTCGTCGTCTGGTTCGCATCAGCGACGTTGAAAAAGTCGTCTGCGAAGCCTTCGGAGTGACGGCTGCGGATTTACGTTCACCATCGCGTCGAAAAGCCATCGCCCTGCCCCGCGCTGTGGCGATGTTCTTAGCACGCCGTATGACAAAGTCTGCCTATCGTGAAATCGGCATGTACTTCGGTGGCCGTGATCACAGCACCGTCGTTGCTGCCGAGCGTAAAGTCACCGATTTAGTCACCAAAGGCGAAGCTCTCGACATGCCCACATCCTGCCCCGGCCGCACGTTCGGCGAATTGATCGATGAACTAGAGCAACGCTTGACGGTGTTGGCGAGTTAGAGATTCTTCGTTCTTTGATGTTCATCGCCTCGTTCCAAGGCTCGTGCCTTGGAATGCACTGTTTCGGAGGCGCCAGCCTCCACAGCGGAGAGTGGAAGCTGGAGCCTCCAAGGGTGCGCAACAAAGAGCAATTTCGTCGAAATAGGCTTTCGTTTCCCGCACAGTTTTTGCTTCGAGAATTCGACGACCATCCCGGCTTCCGGGCGGGATATTTTTCTTCAGCCCCTTGCCTCAACGCCGGGAAGGATTTTGAGTCGTGAAAAGACTGGCAGAGCGAAAGCACAGAATGCGATTCAGTCCCGGCAGGGACGGCGGCTCAGTGCCGTCGGCGATAGCCGACGGTTACAATCAGCAAAAAACCGAAAGTCCCGGCAGGGACGATAGCGAGTGTCGTGAAATCTGCTCTCGTCCCTCCGGGACTTTGGTAGCAACGGAGGAAACGTCTCCGGTGATTGTCGTCACCGGCATCGAGCTATCGTCCCTGCCGGGACTAAATCGCATTTGTCAAACCGCTATCAATACGTATTGAAATTGCTTGCAAAAATCCTTCACGACGTTGCCTTTGTCTGCTTGCCCGTAATGAGTGACTGGTGTTCAGCGAGCAGGATTGGCAACGAACCAATCGCTAATGTAAGTCAGCCGCGACTCTTCGTCTTCCGGAAAAATAAACAGCAGCAAACTGCAGATCATAATCCAACTGAAAAATTGCAGGTTCATGACGATATCCAGCATCAGATGCAAAGCGATCCCGGACAGCAGCATCGGATAACGCAGCTCGCGAATCCAGATCAAAGTCGCCATTGCGAGTTCTTCGATCAGTGTGCCCCATGTGGCGATACGGATAAACACGGGCTTCAGAAAGAAACGCGGCGGTCGAAAGCGGACGTAGGCATCGACCCACAACGGATACCAGGCTGCCGT
>Ga0105046_10001473_pt1 | contig 36206 bp, 29 predicted proteins | sample MAT03_FD_78385 | JGI IMG/M metagenome (GOLD analysis project Ga0105046, IMG submission 78385) | Freshwater microbial communities from Lake Fryxell liftoff mats and glacier meltwater in Antarctica - MAT-03 (megahit assembly) | ecosystem: Environmental > Aquatic > Freshwater > Ice > Liftoff... | reverse complement strand
TTTGTCATAAGTCGGAAGTCGTTTGTTTTCATCTTCATAGTAAAGTGCCTTTGAGAAAAAAGAAATTCCCTCGTGTCCAGTATTTCTGAAATCCTTTAGTTTTTCTTCAAATGCGTCAAAAATTGAACTTTTACCACAACCATTTGGTCCGATAAGTGCAATGATTTTTTTTGGATTGTCACCTAAATCAATTGTCAAATCGTCAAACCGCTTGAATGTTTTTAGTTGTACTTTTTTTACTCTCATTGTTCCTTTTCTATGTTTATTTGATTGCTAATGTCTGCTGTGTTGTGTCGCCGTTACGCTTGCCTGTAACTTGTGTATTGTCGAATATACGAACATGTCTTTTTGAAATAGGGGTAAATTGTTTACTTGATTATCATTTATTTATGGCAGTTTATGCAAGATTTTCCACCTTTTATAAAAGTTGCGACAATACAACTTGAACTTTATGAATTACAATCGACAATATATTTTTAAGGTGTCCCCCAAAATGTCCCCTCTAAATCAAAAAACCCCTGAAAGTCAATGCTATCAAGGGTTCTAAGTTTTCGTTGTGCCCGGGACTGGAATCGAACCAGCACATCCTTACGAACGGCAGATTTTGAGTCTGCTGCGTCTACCAATTCCGCCACCCGGGCGGTTATGAATTGGGCTGCAATATTAAGCCATTCCTGCCAATTGCTTAAGGATACGGTCTAAATATTTTTTCTTATAATAATACTCTTTTACCTGCAGCAACTCTTTTTCGGTATCAGCACCGTCCTTATAATTTTCCACCATTTCTATAACAGGTTCATATATTTCTGATTGAAGATTTTCGATAGTTGGTTTTAGCTTTGTAACAACATCCTGCTCATCAGCATCCATTAATGCTTCATTTATTTCCAATACTTCCATCAGGAAATCGGGAGGCAGTTCATACTTCTCTTCTTCTTCCAGTAATCCTTTTTCCAACAACACATATTTAATCGTCGCATCAGGATTTTGAAATGTTTTCCAGGCCTTATTCAGCAAAGCTGATTTTTCCAATGCTTCCGCCTGAACTTGTTCATTCTCGCTGGCAAAATAATCCGGATGAAATTGTTTGCTCATTGCAAAGAATTTTTTAGAAAGCAAAGCGGTGTTTACTTTCAGTTGTACAGGTATATCAAACAGTTCAAAATAATTCATTGTGGGGCTGAAAATTTTTACAATTACATTTGCGAAAGTCCATTCGCCAAGCTCAGGACTAAGAACAAAAATACGATTATGCCAAGGATAGGACTTATTAAAGAAGGAAAAATACCTGCTGACAACAGGGTGTCGCTTACCCCTGCTCAATGCAAATGGATACATAAGAATGCACCAACTATCAGAATAGTAGCCCAGTCTTCACCCAACCGCTGTTTTTCTGACAAGGAATATCAATCGGCAGGGGTGGAAGTGAAGGATGAGGTAAGCGATTGCGATATTTTATTGGGTATAAAAGAAGTACCAGTTGATCAGTTGTTGCCGGGTAAGACGTATTTATTTTTTTCTCATACCAAAAAGAAACAACCACATAACCAGCCTTTGCTCAGGGCCATTTTGGATAAGAAAATCCGGCTGATTGACTATGAGTGTTTGGAGCATGAAGATGGGCAACGCATCATCGGGTTTGGCTTTTTTGCCGGAATAGTAGGGGCACATAATGGCATGATGGCCTATGGAAATCGTACCGGATTGTTTACATTAGACAGAGTTTACAAACAACGCAGTTTCAGAGAATTGATCCATAATTATTTTGGACTACGACTGCCAAATGTAAAAATTGCTGTGGCTGGTTCGGGAAGAGTGGCGCATGGTATTTTGGAAATTATGAACCTGATGGGGATACATGAGGTGGACCCGGAAGATTACCTGAAACGTCGTTTTTCTTACCCTGTTTACACTCAATTAAAAGGGGCTGAATTGTACAGAAATATAGCAACAAGCAAATACAGCAGGATGGAATTTCATGAACATCCGGAAGCGTATGCCTGCAAATTTTTGCCGTATGCTGAACAAACAGATATTTTAATGAATGGTGTGTATTGGGAAAAAAATGTTCCCCGGTTGTTTGAAAAGGAAGATGCAAAATCTGAGAATTTTATCATTCAAACGATTGCTGATATAACGGACGATGCGAATGGCTCGGTGCCTATCAATGCAGGCGACCAAACGATTGAAGACCCGGTGTATGGAATTGATAAAACAACTCTTGAAAAAACTGCTCCGTATTTATCCAATTCAATTGATATTATGGCAGTGGGCAACCTGCCAAATGAATTGCCAAGAGATGCCAGCCGTTATTTTGGTGAACAACTTATCAAACATGTGCTGGAAGACCTGATTGGTAATGGGTCAGCCATTATTGACAGGGCCACCATGGCGAAAGATGGTAAACTGACAACACACTTTGAGTATCTGCAGGATTATTCAGAGGGAAAATGAGTTAGGAATTTTCAGCAGAGATTTGATTACAAATGCAAATAGTAATCTTTGAGCAAACTGATAAAAGCCGGTGTGTACTGCCCTGCATTATCTTTAATTGAAATCTCATCAATTTTTGTTTCAACCTGTTTGGTTGCTTTTAATTTCCCTTCCAGCATGGTGCGGAAATAATAATGGTTAACGGATTGCTTTACAAAAACCAATTGGTGAATGGCCAGGTCATTTTCAGTAAGCAGTTTTTTTACTTCTTCGTTTCTTTTATATGGCAACAGAAGGTAAAAGGCACCCCCGGGTTTTAAGTTTTTTTTAATTATATCCAAAAGTTCGGGTAATAATAATCCATCATTATGATGAGCAATATTCTTTCTTGCATCATCACCCTTTAATTCTTTTTCATAAAAAGGCGGATTGCTGATGATAATATCATACTGCGTTTGAAAAAGTAACTCTCTCACATCTCCATGTATAGCTTTTATCCTGGCGGCCCAGGGCGAAGCTGCTATATTTTCTGTGGCCTGCTGAAAAGCATCTTTATCTATTTCAACCGCATCAATAGCGGATTCAGTTGCCTGTGATAACATAAGTGCCAGTAACCCCGTGCCAGTTCCAATATCAAGAACTTTCCTATCTCCTGATTCCTGACTTCCGACTCTTAACTTCAGGCTACACCAGGCCCCAAACAGGCAACTGTCCGTTGTCACCTTCATAGCAGATTTGTCCTGATGAATGGTGAATTGCTTAAACTGAAAATAAGAATTGGCCATAGTGCAGGTTATTAGAAACTGCGGATTTGTAACACTGGCAATTTACATTTGATTGATTTAACCAGATGGATTAAATTTAATGATGCAAAAAATAGAGTATGAAGCAATTTTCAACAGCAATGGTTCTTGTATTGATGCTGGCCTCCTGCGGCGGTGGTGCACAAACAGCAGATGATATAATATCCAAAAACATAAAAGCGAGGGGTGGGTATGAGAAAGTAAAGTCCCTAAAGTCAGTAATGATGGAAGGCCGTGCCATTACAGGAAATAAATCTGTGGGTATGAATGTTTATTATAACAACCTGAAAGCCATGCGGACAGAATATATTGTTGGCAAAAAGAAGGCATATATTATTTTAACTGCGGCTGCTGGGTGGACCTATAATCCTGTAACAGATTCAGTTCCTGTTGCTACAAAAGATATCTATGTCAGGGATGGTTTTTTTCAATTGGATGTACAGGGCTTGTTTGTTGATTATAAAACTAAAGGCTACAAAGCAGAGTATAAAGGAAAGGATACCGCTGGCGGAAAACAATGCGATAAAATAACATTGAAAAAAGAAGGGGAAGGGGACAAGATATATTTTTTTGATGCGGCTTTCCTTTTGCAAAAAGCAACAACCTACCGGTTAAGAGATAACGGTAAGTATGAGCCAGTTGACATTTATTTCTTTGACTACAGAAATACCGATGAAGGATATTTATTCTCATATAGGCGGTTTACTTCGGGAGCCCAGTATCTTTTTGATAAAGTGACGGCAAACGCAGTAATGCCTCAATCGTTGTTTCAACCTGATTAGGAGAATTACCATTCAGCCCTTGCAGTGGAGCTAACTGTTAAGTCAGCAAATTGCCCGGCTAAATATTTATGATAACCCGTTATAGCAATCATGGCAGCATTATCAGTGCAGTATTGAAAAGCGGGGATAAAAGTATTCCAGTGATTTTTCTTTCCCATTTCCACGAAATCTTTTCGTAATCCACTGTTGGCCGAAACTCCGCCGGCAAGACAAATATCAGTAATCCCTGTTTCAAGCGAAGCTTTCTTTACTTTATTCAAAAGAATTGTAACAATCCGTTGCTGAATAGAAGCACAAATGTCTGCGAGATTGTTTTCAATAAATGATAGTTTCTCTTCCTCTGTGGCCATAAATTCTTCTTTAAACAAATTACTCTTGCCGGCGTTTTGCAAAAAATAAAGGATAGAAGTTTTTAATCCACTAAAGCTGAAATTCAATCCCGCAATTTTTGGCTCAGGAAATTTGAAACGATCCGGATTACCCTGTTGTGCATATTTATCAACCAATGGCCCTCCGGGATAGGGGAGTCCCAGCAATTTGGCAGACTTATCAAATGCTTCACCTGCGGCATCATCAATGGTTTCACCAATTACTTTCATTGTAGTTGGCGATTCGCACAAAACTATCTGCGTATGGCCACCACTGACCGTTAAGCATAGAAAAGGAAAATTTGGCCTGGGATCATCAATCAGGTTGGCAAGTACATGTGCCTGCATATGATGCACTGCAATTAGCGGTTTATTCAATGCAAGAGCCAATGATTTGGCAAATTCTCCACCAACTAATAATGACCCGATCAATCCCGGTGCCTGGGTAAATGCAATCGCATCAATGCCATTTACTTCATAGCCTGCATTTTTTAAAGCAGTATCAACCACCGGTACAATATTCTGCATGTGTGCTCTTGATGCTAATTCAGGAACCACACCACCATATTTTTCATGTACGGTTTGGTTGGCGATAAAGTTGGATAGAATTTTCCCATCAACACAAACAGAAGCTGATGTTTCATCACAAGAAGATTCTATGGCGAGAATAGTGAGTCCGTCCCGCCTCCGCAAGACGGCGGAGGAGCCGCAAGATTCATTAGTATACAAGTTTTCATTCGACATATTCATGCAAAAGTAATTCTTTAAGAAGTTTTATTTAATCGGAGTACAAAGCCGCTTTAGGTTTTTTCAGTTCTATTTACTCCTAATCGCCTCCACCGGGTCCATCTTTGCAGCCTGTAGTGCAGGAACAAAACCTGCCAGTATACCAACAACAATGCAGATAACAATTGCCAATGCCATATAGCTTGTAGAAATGAAAACCGGGAAGTTCAGTGCTTTTGAAAGGATTTGTGTAAGTCCGAAAACAAGAGTTAACCCAACCAATCCGCCAATGATGCAAAGAAAGGCCGACTCCAACAGAAATTCTGCCAATATCACCCTTCGTTTAGCACCTATGGCTTTTTTCAAACCAATCTGGCTGGTTCGTTCTCTAACAGAAACGAACATAATATTAGCAACACCAAACATACCAACGATTAATGATAGTGCAGCAATAGCCCACCCGCCAAGGTTTACACCGGAAAATAAAGAACTGATCGTTTCGCTGAAATCGTTAATGTCATTGAGTGAAAAATCATCTTCTTTAGTAGGCGTAAGTTTATGGATGGCCCGCATCGTTCCGGCCAGGTCATCTTTTAATGCTTTACTGGTAATGTTGTCTTGTCCCTGTACCATTATCAGTGGGTCGGCCCTCAATTCATTCATTATGCCCCGTGCAAACTTGTAGGCTATTATCATGCTCTGGTCAAAATCCCACCCGCCAATCATTTGTTTGCCTTGTTTTTTTATAACACCGATGATTCGGATTTTTTTCCCACGACTGCTTACTTCTTTACCAATGGCAATATCCGCTGAGCCAAATAGCTTTTCTGCCACATCATATCCCACCACCACGGCATTACTGCCATAGTTAAACTCTGCATCAGACAGATAGCGGCCACTTTTTAATTCTATCGGCTGTATCTTATTAAAATCTTCACTGATTCCATAGATGTTTACATTTGAAAGAGTATTGTTCCTGTATTCAACATTGCTGACCGCTTTAATGCGGAAGGCAGCATATTTGGCCGCTACTGTTCTATCCTTAATATGTTGTATTTCTTTGTAACGGGGCATGGGCCGGTTTACAAATTTCCACCAGGGATAGTCGGGGCCGCCACCTGAAGCATAATCCCATTTGTCAACATAAATAGTATTGGTGCCGAGTGATTTTACTTCGTTCTGTATATTTCGTTCAAGACTGTTTACCGTGGCCAGCACACCGATAATGCAGAAGATGCCAATGGTAATGCCAAACAGTGACAGGAAAGTGCGGAGTTTATTCTTCCACAATTCCTGCAGGGCCATTTTAAAACTGCTGGTAATTATTTCTATAGAACGGCGAATCACAACGCAAATTTACCGTAAGAAAAGGAGTAAAGAAAGAAATTAATTAACCGGGTACAGGTTGCTTTTCAAAACTAATTTATCTTTCCACCTTATTCTGTCACTATGGGATCACTAATAGCAACCGTTATTTATACAAACAACGACAACAGTAATTTTTTCCGGAAAAAATATACTACAACTGCTGCGTTTTCAATCGGTCTGTTATTATTTCTCCTCCCTTTTGTTCAGCTAAACTGCGGCTCTGTCACCATTGCAGAAAATACAGGGCTTGGCCTGGCTACCGGCAGCTCCTGGAACATTAGTAGTATAGGAAGTTCGGATACTATTTTAAAAGAATTAAACGCCTCAAAAAGTAACAGCGAACGGGAAAAAATGAAGATTGAACCGGATTGGTTTTTAGTACTGGCCATCGCATTTGCTGTTATCGGTATTGTTATTTCAATAAGTAATTGGAAAATGAGACCATTGTTTGCTATGTCAGCCGGAATTTTAGCAGCGTTAATGTTAGTAGCGTCCATTGTTCATTTAAAAATCCTCATAAAATCACAGATACCTGCGGGTAATAAAGATGATAGCCTGGGTATGAATTTTTCAGGATTGATAAAAATTAAGTTCACGATTTGGTATTATATTTCACTGGCAGCATTTCTTACAGCAGCATTTTTCAGTTATAAGCATCATACAATAGAAATGAAAGATGCAATAGAAGGGCAAATAGATTTTGAGTTTCAGCAAAAGCAAACGGATGCATAAATAATTATGCGAAGCCGGCTATTTCTTTTTACTAATATCAGTTGCTAAACCATCCAAACTCTTCAGATTATTTTGTTGTACATACTCATGCAAACCATCTGCGCCTTTTTTCTCTGCCCATTCAAAGTGAATATCTCTTTCTCCTTCGTAACTGTACAATGGCACACCAAATCCACAGGAGGTTTGAACTAAATCAATATCAGCAATGATGAGTTGCCTTGTGCTGGGATATAGTTTGAAATCTGGGGAATATTTGTCCCATTCCGGGGTATCGGGCAATACGGCAAGGCCTTTTCCATACAACCGTAAAATATTCGGTGTCCCTTCAAGAGAACAGAACATGATGGTGATACGGCCATTCTCTAAGGTGTGGGCTGACGTTTCATTGCCGCTGCTGATTAAATCCATATAGCCCACTTTATTTTCAGACAATACCCTGAAACAATTCAATCCTTTTGGCGAAAGGTTTACACGGCCATCGGCACTTAATGGTGCAGTACTGACAAAAAAGATATGCTGTTTTTCGATAAACTCTTTGTGTGCTGGTTTGATGGAATCGTGTAGTTTCCACATTGGCTTACAATTTGAAGTTGAAGGTAGGAAGGATTTTATTCTTTGTGAATTGGCCGGATTAATTGAAAATGACACTAATTTTTTTTATTGCAAAGAAGAACTCATAAAAACTAACTGGTGTATGGTGAATTTAAGAACTACCCCAAAGATGAACTCTGCTGTAATGTATAAAACTCCCGTACGGAAAACCAAAGTGAAGTCAAGGGGGGCTTACAAATCAACGGCTTCAGAACCTGGCGATATTCTTAGTCACCTCGCCTTTGATAATACTGCACAGGCAAATATCATTTCCACTGTCAGCACCGGGCAAATAATAATGGCTAACAGGGCTGCTTGTAAACTTTTAGGTTATTCAAAAAAAGAATTATTAACCAAAAACAGGGCAGATATTTTTGATATAAATGAAAGCAGTTTTAAAAAGATGCTAAAGCAACTTTCGGCAGAGGGGCAATCAGCTGCGTTAATAACCGCCATAAAAAAAGACGTTAAGCTGCTTCCCTGTGAGATTACTTCTGCCATTTTTATGGATGAAGGCGGTGTTGAAAAGGCAATTACTACGATAACGGATATTAGTCAAAGTATTTTGAAACAAAAAGAAATTGATGCGGGGAAAGAGAAGATAGTGGCTGAAAATATTGAACAGGTTAAAGCAGAACAAAAAGAACTGGATATTGAAAAGGATAAAGTTGTAGCCGATGATATTGCCTTCGCTAAATCAGAACAAAAAGAGTTGGATATTAAAAAAGATAAAGTAGTAGCTAAGAATATTGTGCTGGCTAAGTCAAAGCAAAAGGGTATTGATGCAAAAAAAGATAAAATTGTAGCTAGTAATATAATGCTGGCGCAGAAAAAGTCAGATGCCCGGCTTGCAGACAACAATGAATGGGTAAAATATATAGCCAAAGCATCGTATGATGTAATGTGGGACTGGAATATTATTACCGGCCAGGTTTATATCGGCGATAGTATTGAAGAAGTGTTTGGTTATAAACTGCGAAATAATAGTATTGATTTTAAGGATTTAACCAAAGGCTTTATTGCAGAAGAGGAGATACTGGTTAAGAAAAATCTAATGAAAGTGCTTGATTCTGATAGTAAAAGCTGGAATGATTCTTACAACATGAAACGCTTTGATGGCTCTGTAGCTTCTGTTACCAGCCGTGCCAGCATCGTAAGAGATGAAGATGGTAATGCCATACGGTTGATAGGTGCTACCCAGGATGTAAGCAGGTTGCAGGACCTTGAAAAAAAACTGGATGAGCAAATTATTATACACGAAGAGGACAGTGAAAAATTCCTGCTCGCTGCCAAACTATCTTTTGATGTGATCTGGGATTGGAACTTAGCGACCAATGAAGTTTTTTTAGGCGATGGGTTTGAGGAATTATTTGGGTACAGGATTAAAAATAATAAAGGGGACATGATAGCCGATTGGGCTAACTATCTGCACCCTGATGATAAGGATGTTGTTATAACAAGCATTCTAAATGCTATAAAATCACCTGCTACAAAATGGGAACTAGCTTACAGGGTTAGCAGGGTGGATGGTTCTATTGCAAAAGTATATGTAAGAGCCAGCATTTTCCGAGATCATGGTGGAAAAGCTTACCGCATGATCGGCGCTATGCAAGACCTTAGCCGGCAAAGCGAATTGGAAGAAAAACTGGAAAAGGAAATTGCTTCCAAAGGGCAACTGCTGACAGAGTACAATGAAAGCTTTAAATTAATTTTCAATTCATCAACAGATATATTGTATGATATTGACCTGGTCACAAATGAAATAGTTTTAAGTGATGCGTATGAAAAAGAGTTTGGGTATAAAATAGTAGCCAATATGTCGCCGGTAATAGATTGGGTCAATCATATTCATAATGATGACAGAGAAGCAGTAATCAAAGATTATATGAGAATGCTCGGGACAGAAGAAACTGACTGGAAGTACACTTACCGGTTCTTAAAATCGGATAATTCAGTGATTACTGTGTTAAGCAGTGCTATTGTACTGAGAACAATTGAAGGAAAAGCTTACCGCATAATCGGCTCTTTGCAGGATATCAGCAAACAAAAAGTGCTGGAGGAAAAACTGGAACAGGAAATCAGGTTAAAGGAAAAGCAGATCGCAGATGCTACCTATGATGCAAAACAGACTGAAAGATCGGAGATAGGAAAAGAACTGCATGATAATGTAAACCAATTGCTGGGTGTCTCAAGGCTATATCTCGAAATGGCAAAAAAGGGAGGAGAAGACAGTGAAATGTATTTAAGTCGTTCTTCGGAGTACACATTGACAGCTATTGAAGAGATCAGAAAATTAACCAAAGGGCTGACAACTGATACTATTAAGAATCTTGGCCTTTGCGAGACTATTGAAAATATTGCCAGTGATACGATGCAGGTGAACCAGGTAAAAATCTTCAGCGATCTGAACAGTTTTATAGAAGAAAGTGTGAACGATAAATTCAAGCTGAATGTTTTCCGGATAGTGCAGGAACAGTTAAATAATATTTTAAAACATGCCAAAGCAACCGAGGTCAGGATTAGTCTTGTGCAAACGAAAAATTCCATTGCATTGAGTATCTCCGATAATGGTGTTGGCTTCGATACCAGTCAAAAACAAAAAGGGATTGGGCTTGCCAATATTAAAAGCCGGGCAAGCTCTTTTAATGGTGTGGCGGATTTTGTTTCTCAACTAGGGAAGGGATGTGTTTTAACTGTATTGTTTCCGGCATCGGATTTTCTGTTAAATAGAGTATGATGTGCTTAGCTTTCCGGATTTTATCAGTTACCACAGAATGATAAGGTGAGTTTATTTTTATCAAGCACTTTGAACGTAAGGTTATCCGCTGCTAATTAGCCGGCATGATTTATTTTCGGGCATGACTTTATTGACGGTATCAGGTGTTGGTAAACAGGAACAGGGAAACTTTACAGTAAAGGATATACACTTCGCACAACAAACGGCCCAAAAAATTGCTATCGCCGGAGAAACTGGTTCGGGCAAAACGACCCTGCTTAAAATGATTGCCGGGCTGGTGCAACCCGATGAAGGAACTATTTATTTTGAAGACAAGAGAGTGTTAGGGCCATTTGAAAAATTAATACCCGGTCAACCTGCTATAGCTTACCTCAGTCAGCACTTTGAACTGCGGAATAATTACCGGGTGGAAGAAGAACTGGAAAGCAAAAATTTACTGACAGATGAAGAAGCCACCAGAATATATAGCATTTGTAAAATTCAGCATTTATTAAAACGTAAAACCGATCAGCTTTCTGGTGGTGAAAGGCAACGGATAGTATTAGCAAGGCTGTTAACTACTTCTCCAAAATTGTTGTTGTTGGACGAGCCCTTTTCTAACCTTGATGCGGTGCATAAAAATATCATTAAATCTGTGCTGCTTGATATCGGTTCAAAATTGGGTATCAGTTGTATCCTCGTTTCGCATGATGCTGCGGATGCACTCTCCTGGGCCGATACAATTTTGGTGTTGAAAGAAGGAAGAATTATTCAGCAGGGAACGCCGGAACAAATCTATACAGAACCCATTGATGAATATTGCGCCGGGCTTTTTGGTGAGTATAACCTGCTTAACAAAAAAAATGCACAAGCCTTTTTTCCGACTAAAACCAATCAGCAACAATTAATTGTACGGCCTGAGCAATTCAACATTACTGCACCCAATGACATGGCAGTTAAAAGCGTTATACAATCTGTTTATTTTTTTGGGAGTTATTATAATATTGAGGTGTTGGTTAATAGTCAATTGCTGCGGATAAAAAATTTAAATAAGCAATTAATGGCTGGAGATGTAATTTATTTGTTTGTGGGAAAAGACACTTGATGTTTATGAGAAATTAAATAGCAGTAGCGGTCCAAAATAAAAAACCCCATCTCATTTTAAACGAGACGGGGTTTCAATTTTATAAAGCTACGCTTAAATATGAGCTTCAATTTTCTTTATAAAGTTTCCTTTGGGTTGCGCACCTACTAATTTATCTACCACCTGTCCGTTCTTAATAAAAAGAATAGCAGGGATAGAAGTGATGCCATAGTTCATAGATACCTGCGGGTTTACATCCACATTTACTTTACCTATGTTTACTTTACCATCATACTCTTTGCTTAGTTCTTCAATTACCGGCCCGATTGCACGGCAAGGGCCGCACCATTCTGCCCAAAAATCAACTACGGTCAGTTTATCTGAAGCCAGCACATCTGTCTGAAAATTACTATCTGTATACTCTTTTGCCATTTTTAAAGTTTTTGTTTTAATTAGATATGGGAGGACAAATTTAAGGCCGTTCCGGTTAACATGAAGTAGTGACGTGGATTTGTGTAAAACTTGTCAGGCTGGTTCTTGCCGGACATATGAAGCTGTTTTTATAATGTTTGCACCTGCACTTCCAGTTCCGGGTTTTTCTCCAAAAAATGAATCATTTCTTCGTTCATTTCAAAACCGTTGCCGGTAGTTACGAGACTGATTCTCATCTTGTTCTTTGGTTCTGTTAAAACGAACTTTAAAGTTGAACTGCCCCGGTACGAGTTCACATTTTTTTCTACAAATGCTACCATGGCTGCATTAATGTCCTGCGGATGTGCTTCAATTGTTACCTGTTTTGTCATGTTCCGTTTCATGGTTTCCGCCAACGAAACCGACATTACTTTAAATTCAAATTCATCTTTATTGTATCTCGGTTTGAAATAACCGTTAATCAAAACCGTACTTCCTTGTTGTAAAATGGGAGTAAGGCGCATATAATCTTCACTGAAGAGTGGAAATTCTGTTTTCCCGGAGTAATCCTCAATTATAAAATTGCCATATTTGTTGCCGCTGCGGGCAATGCGATGTTGTGCATCAGCCACCAACGCCACCAGCCTGAACGGCCGGCCGGGATTGGGCTGCATTTTTATTTCATCTTTAAACTCATTGAAATCGGCAATTGCAGTAACACCATAGTGGCGCATTTCAAATTTGTAATTATCCAACGGGTGACCGCTTAAAAATATTCCGGTTACTTCTTTTTCATTATCTAATTGTTTTATCAACGGCCAGGGTTCACAATCCGGAATTCTTGGCGGCGGTATTTCCATACTGATGGGTAAATCGCCAAACAAAGTGTTAGTAGCTGTTGCATTTTGTGTGGTATACACCTGTCCGTACTTGATTATTTTTTCAATGCCGTTTATTAATTCTCCTTCAGGTACATTAAAATACTGTGCCCTGTGATGTTCAGGAAAACAATCGAAGCCGCCTGCATGAGCCAGGCTTTCCAATGTTTTTTTATTAACGGTGCGTTGATTGATGCGTTTAATAAAATCAAATATGTTGACGAATGAACCGCCTTTTTTTCTTTCATCAATAATACTTTCTATGGCAGCTTCACCCACACCTTTTAATCCACCCAAACCGAAACGTATTTCACCTTTATCATTTACTGCAAAACCTTTTAATGATTCATTAATATCGGGTCCCAGTACTTTTAATCCCATTCGTTTACATTCCTCCATAAAGAATGTAATCTTATCAATGCTTCCGGCGTTGTTCAGTACAGCCGACATATATTCAGCAGGGTAGTGGGCTTTTAAATAAGCCGTTTGATACGCTACATACGCATAGCAGGTGGAGTGTGATTTATTAAAAGCATATTGCGCAAAGGCTTCCCAGTCGGTCCATATTTTTTCTAATTTTTCAGCCGGTAGTAATTTTTCAGTCGCACCTTCAATAAACTGTGCTTTCATTTTATCCAGCACCGACTTTTGTTTTTTACCCATTGCCTTACGCAACACATCTGCATCGCCTTTACTAAAGCCGGCTAATTTTTGTGCCAGCAACATTACCTGTTCCTGATAGACAGTAATACCGTAGGTTTCCTGCAGATACTCTTCCATCTCCGGCAAGTCATATTGAATAGCTTCACGGCCATGCTTACGATCAATGTAATTTGGAATGTAAGCAATAGGCCCGGGACGATACAAGGCGTTCATGGCAATCAGGTCGCCGAATTTATCGGGCTTTAATTCCCGTAAATATTTTTGCATACCAGCACTTTCAAACTGAAACGTACCGATGGTAGCACCGTGTTGATAGAGTTCGAATGTTTTTTTATCGTCTAATGGAATTTCATCTAAATCAATTTCAACACCATGGATTAATTTAATAAGAGCTAACGCATTTTTTAAAACGGTTAAGGTCTTTAATCCCAAAAAGTCCATTTTGATAACACCGGCATTCTCAATATCATTTCCTTCAATCTGCGTCAGCCACATCGGAGATTCTTTGGAAATGGCAATGGGGATCATCTCCATCAGGTCTTTTGGCGCTATGATGATACCGGCGGCATGGATGCCGGTGCTGCGTACAGAACCTTCCAATCTTTCTGCCTCATGCAACACTTTACTCAATACAGAGTCTGTCTGCTTATAAATTTCACGGAGCTTTTTTACATTCTCCATGTCATCATTGCCCATGCCGTCTTTTTCTTCCAATGATTTTTCACCATCTTTTATTTTCATTGGTGCATGCAACACTCTTCGTAATTCTGTACCCGGCCGGTCAGGAACCAATTTTGTTAAGGCACGGCTTTCTGGTAATGGTAAATCCATTACTCTGGCCACATCGGCAATACTTGATTTGGCAGCCATGGTACCATAGGTAATGATTTGTGCCACCTGGTTCTTACCATATTTTTCTACAACGTAATCAATTACTTTTTGTCTTCCCTCATCATCAAAGTCGGTATCTATATCCGGCATTGATTTACGATCCGGATTCAAAAATCTTTCAAACAGTAAATTATATTTTATCGGATCTATATTGGTAATGCCGATACAATAAGCCACTACAGAACCCGCAGCCGAACCACGGCCAGGGCCGATGAACACACCTTTCTTTCTGCCGGCATCAATAAAATCGCCTACTATTAAGAAGTAACCTGCAAAGCCCATCATCTTAATAGTGAACAATTCAAATTCTAATCGTTCCCTTATTTCGTCAGTTATTTCGGTGTAGCGTTTCGCAGCACCTTCATAGGTCAGGTGTTTTAAATATTCCCACTGATTTTGTGACTCGGCAGATACTTTATATTTGCCAACCGTTTCTTGTTTAGTATGAATCTGAAATCTTTTTTCAATCGGAAAATTGGGGAGTAAAATATCACGGGTAAGATTCAGTAATTCAACCTTATCCACTACTTCATTCGTGTTATCAATCGCTTCTGGCAAGTCGTGGAAGACCTTGCTCATTTCCTCTGTTGTTTTAAAATAAAACTGGTCGTTGGGAAAAGCAAAGCGTTTGTCTTTCACATTAATATCATCATCATTAAAATCCCGCAGGGCAGGGGTGGAAATTTTTTCGCCAGTATTAATGCACAACAAAATATCATGGGCATTGAAGTCATCCTGCTCCACATAATGCGAATCATTACTGGCAATAATTTTTACATTATACTTTTTGGCAAATCGTACTAATACTTCATTTACTTTATCCTGCTCAGCCATGCCATGACGTTGCAACTCCACATAAAAATCTTCCTGGAAAATATTCAGCCACCATTTGAATTCATTTTCACCTTCTTCTTCCCCTTTTTTTAAAATGGCTTGTGGTACCGATGCACCCAGGCAGCAGGTAGTAGCAATTATTCCTTCGTGGTATTTCTGGATAAGTTCTTTGTCAATCCGGGGATATTTGCCATACATACCTTCCACGAACCCAAGCGAAGTAAGTTTGATAAGGTTTTTATACCCCACTTCATTCTTCGCCAATAAAATCTGGTGCAGCCGCTTATCTCTTATTTCTTTGGTAAATGTTTTGATGTGGCGGTTTTCAGTAATGTAAAATTCACAGCCTACAATTGGCTTTACTTTTACCTTGCCATTTTCATCTTTGTTCTTATATGCTTCGGCTACAAATTCAAAGGCGCCAAACATATTGCCATGGTCGCTGATGGCCAGGGCAGGCATACCATCTTTTATTGCTTTCTTATATAAATTTTGAATGGATGCAGCTCCATCTAATAGGGAGAACTGTGTATGAACATGGAGATGAGAGAATTTCATAGGACAATATTCCTCTTTTAAATATTTTATATATCAAGTAAAAAAATAAAGATCACAGTTCACTGGCCTGAAACTCGTAAACGACAACTCGTCGCATTTCTCAATCCTTATCCTTGTCTTTATCCTTATACTTTTTCTTAAATGAGTAAATACTTATAGAACCGCTGCTATAACTGCACACCCAGGCTTCCAGTGTTTTATCATTTTCAAAAATATCCACACCAACCGGATGGCCACCACATGGCAAAGATGCCACTTTCTCAAAGTTGTCGGAATTGATTTTGTACACATCTACAAAATCGCTGGTGTAGCAAGTCACAAAAACGAACTTATGGTTTTTGGATAGCACAATGGTTCGGGGTTGAGAATGTGTCTTAGCAGAAAATAATTGTTTGCCCGTGGCTACATCAATACAGGCAATAGTTCCCAAACTATTATACGACACAAATAAATGACCGCTGGTGTCCATCACAATATGGCGGGGGCTGCTCCATACATTCATTATGCTTTCACTTTGCCAGGTTTTGTTATCCACTACATTCAAACTGGCACCGCCCATGATGGCGATATATGATTTACCGTTTTTATCATCTACAGCAATACCTCTTGGAATGGCAGATACGGGAACGGTGCTGATGACTTTTCCATACGGCAGTGCAGTATCATTCATTTCCAGTACACTGGTGTTCCTGGAATGCCAGTTGCTCACCAATAAAAATTTACTATCGGCAGTTCTTGAAATTACTTTTGGAGTTTTGCCCGTTTCTATCAGCGGCACCCGGAATGAATCTTTTTTAGCCTCACCGGGATAAATAACTGTTACTGGTTTAGTTTTTTGCTCAGCAGAAGTAACAGCATTGTTTTTTGAAAAATCATTTACCCAAATTGGTACAATGCCATCAGCATTATGAAGTGATACCCAAAGTATCTTGTCATCATGACTAAAACAGGCTTCTACCGGTTTTTCCTGAAAAGAAGCAATAGGACGGCTTTTATTATAATCCCAGCCCATCCCTCTTGTTGGGGTAAACTTAAACTCACGGGTTAGTTTCCTGCTTGCCTGGTCAAATTCATAAACACTCATTCCTTCGAGGTTCATGGCATATAGTTTTGAACCATTTGTATTGAAAAGAACAGATTTGGTACCTCCTGCGGCATTCAGCACTTCTTTTTTCTCATATTCAATATAATCATAAGGTTTAAGTGGTGGATTGGGTAGAATGGTGTCTTTAATAGCTTTTTTAGCCAACGAATCATCGGCAATTTTTTTAGTGCTGACAGAGCTTTGACAGCCCGTAGTAAGGAAGGAAAAGGTGATAAGGGATAATAATACTTGCATAGCTGGGAAAAATGGGTGAAAGGTTAAAATTTGCCCCTGTAAATTAAGGTGATTTCGGTCAATATATTCAACCTGCTAATATTTCTAAATCACTTTGTTACAGGTGTTTAGGTCAATTGCAATTTATGTTGGGGAAATTCGTTTACAGATTGTGATTTTTTTTGGACATTTCCCTATATTTTTGCCCGGTTCCGGTAAAAAAATCCACTATCATAATGAATTATGGTAGAGAAGTGAAAAGATTGAAAAACCCCATGAAATCATCTTTAAACGAAAGACGTAATGGTTAAGCAAATATTACCAGCAGTAGCATTTATTTTTTTCCTGAGCAGTTGCACAGCAATTAAATCCCTGAATTTTACCAGTAACAGGCAGGTGTCTTCGGTACCCGATACAAAAAATTCGCAGGTAAAGTTTATTGATGATATCTCAATCACTCCCCAGATAGTTTCCGATAAAACAGAAGTAAAGCCTGAGTCACAGGTAGCAATGACCAGTAATACCCGCAGCATTGATGTTGCTGAAGCACCTGCACAAAAGCAGGAGGCAGACGAAATATCACAATTGATAGCCAGCAGAAATGCTGAAGTAGAAGCGGTTTCATCTATACAACTGAAGTATGCCGTTTTAATGAACACTGAAGTGGAGGCATTGCCCAACAAAGCATTACTGGAGAATGTAGATGAATGGTATGGTGTCCGCTACCGTACAGGTGGAAATACCAAGAGCGGTGTTGATTGTTCAGGATTTACAGTGGCGGTTTATTCTGCCGTGTATGGCATCGCATTACCAAGAGTATCAAGAGACCAGTACAGGATAAGCCGTAAGATTTCTACTACAGAATTGCAGGAAGGAGATTTAGTTTTCTTCAATACAAATGGAAGCGGCGTATCACATGTTGGTATTTACCTTGGAAATAACAAATTCATGCATGCCTCCGTCTCAAGAGGAGTAATGGTGAATGATATTTTTGAGTCTTATTACCTGAAGCGTTTCTATGGAGCAGGCAGAATTGATAACAAAGAGATCGTCAGCAATTAATCTTTCTTTATTCCCAATCTTCTTTTAATGGTCAGTATCACCGGTTGAATATCGGGTGATAGTTTTATGTAAATACCACCTGCTGCATACAGGAGAATAAATACAATACTTCGGAGGAACATTCCAGCCAGGCCATGTATGCTTATAAATGCAAAATGACAAATGCCGTAACAAGCCCCTGCCAGTAATACAGTGTAAAGCGATTGAATGGTAAATGGGAAAAAACGAAACTTCTTCCATAGGAAAATAATACGGATAGCATTGTAAATAGTAATAGAAATAAGATTGGCTAACCCGGCACCGATAATATCAAACTCTTTGGTCATAAAATAACTAAGCGGCATCATGATGGCTAACAGCAGCACTCCGCTGATCATTTCAAAACGCCAAAAGGTGGATGTGGCTATTACCTGTGCATTTACACCGGTACCCATGTCTACTACTTTGGCAAGCCCTAATAAGATGACAACATAATAAGCATCGAGGTAAGTGCCTTTTAATTGGAAAGTTGTTACTGCATCTGTAAAGCTGAGGATGATTAAGGAAAATAAGCCGCAGGCAAAAATCAATTGATTGATGGATGATCGCTGGTAGATGCGTTGTATCAACTGCTTGTTCTTGTCTTTCCAGGCTTTTGATAAATGTGCAATGGAAGCGGCAATAATGCCCCGTTGCGGCACTTGTATCATCGAAGAAATATTCTGTGCTACGGAATAAACAGCCAGTTTGGTAAGTGCATCATCCAATACAGAGCTGATAACCAGGGAATCGAATACAAATGAGATCGTAAAAATGAGAGAGCCGGTATATACAAATGAACAAAGACGCAAAATACTTTTAGACAACCGCCGGGTGACCTTACTTAGTTTGAAAGTAAAATGAATTTTATTAGTGGCAACCAGGTAAACCAAAAGCACTGCTGCTATAAATGGATAGCTTAGAGAAAATAATTTGATGAACAGGTCGAAATTATCAATAACACCGGTTGCAAAAAGAACAATAAGCACCGTTGTAAATAACCGCCACAGCACTTCTTTTAAAAAACTGGTGAAAACAGATTTGTGCAACTGCCAGGTATATGCTTCAAGAATGGTGTAAATCATCAGGCCAAATCCCAGGGGAAAAATCCAGTTATAATAAGCAACAATCTCTGGTGCATTAGTGCCATATTTTTTAACCACAAATTCTTTAAAAACTATACCGACAACCAGCACCAGCACAAATCCAATTGTGCCTGTTATTAAAGCTATCGTGGCCTGGTCATTTTTTTTAACAGGTAAATGATCATTATAATAGGGATAGAATTTGTAGATATAAGATGGCATGGCCAGGTTGGCAAAAGCCATCATCACGGTAGCGATAGCAATAAAGGCGTTGTATAAACCAAATTGTGGATCAAGAAAAAGTCCTTGCTTGGTAAAAAGATAAATATTGAGCAGGCCAATGCCGAAGCCGATGTAAATAACAATGGATGAGATAATACTTTGCCGCCGAATACTGCTCATGTGGTAAAGATAGTGAATGGTAAAAAGTCAATAGCCGCTATTCAGTTTTCTTTACAGTTACGTAGAAATTCTTATTGGCTACAATTCCTTTCTTTATCATATCGGCAGTCATTGCAGTGTTTTTCCATTCGCCAGTTGGCCGTAGCCATTCACCGGAGTTATCTAATTTCAATGGCATTTCAAAACCAGCAATACAATTTGCCCAACGATAAGATAGATTGGCCCCTTTTATTTTATATTCTAAGTGAGGGATTTTAGTAGTTCTTAAATACTGGTCAAAAATTTTGGATAGGTCTTTGCCGGATTGTTTAGAGAAATAAGCCTCCACATCTTTCGAATCAACTGTTTGGTGATAAAAGTCTTTATTCAATCCCCTCATTATTTTTCTAAAAACGGAATCATCATCAATTACCTGGCGGATGGTATGTAAAAGATTGGCTCCTTTGTTATACATGTCGCCGCTGCCTTCCTTGTTTACACCATATGGCCCGATTAGTGGCCTGTCATTGCTGATATTATTGCGGATGCCCTGCACATATTCATCACCTGCTTTTTTGCCATAATGATATTCTACAAATAATGCTTCGGAATACATGGTGAACGCTTCATGCACCCACATATCAGCAATATCGTTTGTGGTAATGTTGTTGGCAAACCACTCATGACCGCTTTCATGGATGATGATGTAATCCCATTTTAATCCCCAGCCAGTTCCGGAAAGGTCACTACCGAGATAACCGTTCATATAATGGTTACCATAAGCAATTGCACTTTGATGCTCCATACCGAGATGCGATGACTCCACCAGTTTAAAACCGTCTTCATAAAAGGGATAGGGGCCAAACCAGTACTCAAATGCTTTTAGCATCGGCTTTACATCACGGCCAAATTGTTTTTTTGCTTTTTCCAAATTGTAATCAAGCACCCAATAGTCTAATGAAAGATTTTTTTCAGTTTCACCAATATAATTATCACTGAAATGAACATACTTGCCAATGTAGGGAACGATATTATAATTATTGATCGGGTTTTTTACCTGCCAGGTATAAAGTATAGTACCGTCTTTCTGGTCATCTTTTGAATATAATTTTCCGTTGGCTACCGCCACTAATGTATCAGGCACTTTTACCTGTATCAATGCACCCTGGTCTGGTTCATCGCTTTGATGATCCTTGCAGGGGTACCATACACTGGCTCCTAATCCCTGGCAGGCTACTGTCATCCACGGACGACCTTTTGCATCTTTACCCCATATCCAGCCACCATCCCACGGGGGGTTAACGGCTACACGGGGTTTGCCCTGAAAATATATTTTAATGCTGTGAAGTGTAACAGGGTTATGTCTTTGTAAAGCAGTTTTAGCCGAAACAAAATTGAAACTACCAAAGTCAATAATGTAAACATTGCCATTGCGTTTAAAACTGGTTACCTTTTTGTTATTAAAAACAATACTGTCAATCTCCATTGGCTTTTGCAGGTCAATTTGCATTTTTTTATTCTTCCCGTCGCTATTTACATCGAAACCTACCTGGTTCCAGCCTTTAATGGTTTTTGTTTTGTAATCGGGGACTACATAAATATTGTAGGAAACCACATTCCACCAGGCCCTTTCGGGAGTAATGCTGCCACGAAGTGTATCCTGCAAAGTAAATTTCCCTTTTTGACTTAATGGTTGCGCACAAGTGCTTTTTGAAAAGCAAAGGGTAACTGCAATAAGTGAGGCATACGAAATATAAATAAACGAATTGACGTATTTCACGGTGGTATGTTTTGATAGCGTAAATTTAAGCTTTGATAATTAAGATGAAAGTTAAAAGTAATTACATAAGAATAACAGCCCTTCTGATTATGGCCGGACAGTTGGCAGGCTGCTATAATAAAAAGAACAAGGAAGGGAACATCTTTCATTATAATGAATTTAATGGCATATCATCCCTTGATCCTGCTTTTGCCAAAAGCCAATCCACCATGTGGGCGGCACATCAGTTATATAATACCCTGGTAGAAATAGACGACAGCCTGCATATCATCCCATCACTGGCTAAAAGTTGGGATGTTTCCCCGGACAGAACCATTTTTACTTTTCATTTAAGAGATGATGTTTTTTTTCATGATGATGATGTATTTGATAAGGGAAAGGGCAGAAAACTAACGGCGAAGGATGTGGAGTATAGTTTTTCCCGCATCATTGATAAACAAACGGCCAGTCCGGGTTCATGGATATTTAACCGGAAGGTTGACAGCATACAACCATTTAAGGCAATTGATGATACTACCTTTCAATTAAAATTGCTTCGTCCATACATTCCTATACTTGGTATTATTTCCATGCAATATTGTTCTGTAGTGGCCAAAGAAGCAGTAGAAAAATATGGAACAGATTTTCGCCGTCATCCGGTTGGTACAGGGCCATTTCAATTTATTGATTGGGAAGAAGGGCAGGCATTGGTATTAAAAAAGAATGCGAACTATTTTGAAAAAGACGAGACAGGGATCAGGCTACCTTATGTAGATGGAGTAAAAGTTTCTTTTTATGACAGCAAGGCAACAGAATTTTTATTGTTCCGGCAAAAGCAACTGGAATTTATCAATGACATTGAATCTTCATTTAAAGATGAAATACTAACAAAGAAAGGAACGCTTAGGAAAGATTGGGAGAACAAAATAGAGTTGCAGGTAAATCCTTATCTCAATATCGAATACCTCGGCATATTGGTTGATTCAACAAATGATTTAGTTAAGAACTCGCCTATGCGGTCGAAGAAAATACGACAAGCCGTCAATTATGGCTTTGACCGCCGGAAAATGGTTTTGTATCTCCGGAATTCATTAGGCACTCCTGCTGAATCTGGTTTTGTTCCAATGGGATTACCATCTTTTGATTCATCCGTAGTGAAAGGATACAATTATAATCCTGCTAAAGCGAAACAATTATTGGCAGAAGCCGGTTATCCTGATGGCAAGGGGTTGCCCAAAATAAAATTGCTGACCATTGCTATTTATGCAGACATGGCAAACTTTATCGCCAAGCAATTAGAAGAGTCTGGCATACCAGTGCAGGTGGAAGTGGTGCAAAAAGCATTGCTGTTAACCATGACATCCAGTTCTACTGCAGCATTTTTCCGGGCAAGCTGGATTGCCGACTATCCTGATGCAGAAAATTATTTATCCGTTTTTTATTCTAAAAATCCGGCACCACCCAACTATACTAGATACAGGAGTGCAGCCTTTGATGAAGCCTTTGAAAAAGCAATTAAAGAAGATAATGATTCACTCCGCTATAAACTTTACCAGCAGGCCGATCAGATTATGATTGATGATGCGCCGGTGGTGCCGTTATGGTATGATAAAGTAGTAAGGCTGGTACAACCGAATGTAAAGAACTTTCCACCCAACGCTTTAAACTTGTTGGAGCTCCGCAGGGTAAAAATTTTATAGGACAGAACTGTCTTTTTAAACTCAAATCGTATTTTTCCTAATACATTTTTTGATAGGAAATATACGTACCCTATTGTATCTTTCCGAAGTAGATATTACATTTGATTTATCGTAAAAAATCTGGTAATGCCCAAAGGATTTCCAGAAGTATTAATCCAATCTTCTTTGTCTGGCAATTTCTCAACCCTATTAGAAACATAAATAACCCTACTTATGAAACGTTTTTTCCCCCATGCATTATTATTTGCTTTTTTGCAACTTTTTTTAAACACCCGGGTTTCTTCTCAAAATTTTAATGACTACCGGTTTTTCCCCAACAGAACGATGCTAAATTTTAGTGGCACACAAAAAGCAAATGGAGTTGAGTTGAAAGGGCTGCTGTCTGCAAGCCACACCTACGATAAAATTGTTGTTGAAAGAAGTAACGATGCAACAACTTTTTCCCCGATCCAGGAAATATCAATTTCAAATAAATCAACTGCAGAATTTCCTTTTTCATTCATTGATAATTCTTCGTCCGGGACTGTTAGTTATTATCGTATCAGGCTATTGAACACTACGCATTTCATACAGGAGTTGAGCAGCGTTTTAATGGTTAAAACGGGGGCTTTGGTAAAATCTTTAGAATTACAGAATACAATTGTAAGGATAGATAATCCGGTGCTTAATATTACCGCTGTTAAAACTTCTGAAGCTACTATCAATATGTTCGACATGTCAGGTAAAATAGTTTTCTCTAAAAAGGTAAAACTTAATACCGGTTTGAACTGCGTAAGCCCCGGAATATTGAATTCGACTAAGTCTTATGCAATTGTAACCATAGTAACCCCTGAAGAAAGAAGCAACACAAAAATCATCCTCCAATAACAGAACAATATATCAGTTTAACCAAATGTCCCATTTATAAAAGAGGCATTTTTGTTAATGCCGGAGCTTATCCTTAAATACCTTTCTGAATTTATCTAATTTTGGCCGTATCACAATTTTGCAATACGGGTTAGCGTTTTCGTTATTCTCAAAATACTGCTGATGATAATCTTCAGCCGGATAAAATTTCGTGGCGGCTGTTATCTCTGTAACAATTGGTTTGTCAAAAGCACCGCTTTTATTCAACTCCGCTTTATATTTTTCTGCTTTTTCTTTTTGGTCCGGGTTGTGATAAAAAACCCCACTCCGGTATTGGGTACCCACATCAGCACCCTGGCGATTCAGTGTGGTAGGGTCATGTGTTTCCCAAAAAACTTCCAGTAATTCAGCAAAGGTGATTTTAGCGGGGTCAAATACAATCTGCAATGCTTCCGCATGACCAGTTTCGCCGGTACAAATTTCTTTGTAATTTGGATTTTCAGTTTTGCCACCTGTATAACCTGAAGTAGCACTAATAACACCATTCAGTTCTTCAAAAACTGCCTCGGTACACCAGAAACATCCGTTGGCAAAAGTGGCGGTTTCCACACCAGGCAGGGCTTGTTGATTTTTTGATTTCATATTATCCATATTTATCTTAGTTGTAGAAGTGGGTGATTTTTGTGCACAGGAAAGCAGGGTCGTCAATCCAATAATTGCTGAGGTCAGCGTTGTTTTCATAATAGGAGGTTTTATTTTCTTCAGGGTAAATTTCGTGCAATTTAGGGTTATCGCAAGGGCTGGTTTTGTAAGTTGCATGACATTGATTGGTTTTTTACCCATTCATTAACACTGTACCGCCAATTGAACGCTGTTGGGCTTACCAATAATGGATAACAAAACTATTTACGAACAGTTCATTAAAAGAGATGAGGAATGAAGTTTCTTACTGATATTTTAACAACCCTGATTATTTCAGGCTGTCAATCAAAAGTATGAAAGATGCAACTACGTATGCTTTTCGCCTGAAGCCCGGTGAAGACCTTAAAGAAGGCATTGAAAAAGTAATTAAAGAAAGGGCCATTAAAGCCGGTTGGGTAGCCACTTGTGTTGGCAGCCTGACTGATTATACTATCCGGTTTGCCAATCAACCAGAAGCTAGTAAAGGAAGCGGCCATTTCGAGATTGTAAGTCTTGTGGGAACAATTAGTATCAATGGTTCGCATCTTCATATCAGCATCAGCGACAGTACAGGTAAAACAATTGGCGGACACCTGATGCCGGGCTGCAAAGTTTATACAACAGCGGAAATTGTATTGCAATCAACGGATAAGTATGAATTTAGCCGTGAAAAAGACGGAAAGACCTTTTCGGAAGAGTTGCAGGTTAAAGAGAAAAAGAATTAATTTTGTAAAAATGATTTTATGGGAACAATAAATACTATAGATAAGGAAATTGCTGGTTATTTACCTCAACTCAGTGCTGTCCAAAAACAGGCTGTTCTTGGAGTAATAAAAACATTTGCAGTAGAAAAAGAAGAATATGACCGTTGGAATGATAAAAATTTTATTACGGAAATGGATGGAAGAACCGCAGAACTTGAAAACGGGAGTGTGAAAGGGTTTAGTTGGACCGAGGTTAAAAAAAGAGCAAGAAAGTCCTTGAAAACCCAAAAGATGAAATGATTTATACCGTTATTTTCCATCCTGAAGCTGATAAGGAGTACCGGGAATCCTTTTTGTGGTATGAAAAAAAAGTAAAAGGACTTGGATACAGGTTTGAAATTGTTGTTGAAGGAAAGATTCGGGAAATAATGAATAATCCTGAAAAATATCCAAAAAGAATGGGTTTATACAGAGAAGCTCCGGTTGGTGGGTTCCCTTATGTTATAGTTTATCGCATTAATAAAATGTTGGAGAGAATCTTTGTTTCTTCATTATTTCATACAAGTCGGAATCCCAAAAGAAAATACAGGAGAGATAAGTAGTATGTCCCTATTATGAAACTTTTTCCCGAATCAGCCTACATACAACTTGAATTTAACAAGGTAAAAGAACTGCTGGCAAATTATTGCCAGACCGAGCATGCCCGTACAAAGGCACAGGAACTACGAATTCATACACGGAAAGAGTTTGTGGAAACGGAATTGAAGCAAAGTCATGAATACCGGCAATTGGTAACCAACAATATTTATTTCCCCAACGATTATATTCTTAATCTTTCAAAAGAATTAAAACTTCTGTCCATTCCCGGTGCTGTGTTGAATGGAGAAGAATTACAGCAATTGAGAAAACTATCGGAGAGTATTGAAAAAATATTCCGCTGGTTTGATAATGAAAGAAGGCAGGCTTACGAAGCATTGGCAAAAGTTATCAGCAACACATACTATGAAAAAGTAATTGCTGAAATGATAAATGATGTGCTGGACGATTATGGGCAGGTAAAAGACAACGCATCAGAGGATTTGAAAAATATCCGGATGAGCCTCTACCGGAAACGAAATGAATTGCGGAGACTCTTTGATAAAATAGTTACTAAACTGAATAAGCAGGGGCACCTTGCCGAAATTGAAGAAAGTTTTATGAATGGCCGTCGGGTATTGGCCGTATTTGCAGAGCAGAAAAGAACAGTTAAAGGAATTTTACATGGTGAAAGCGACAGCCGTAAAACAGCTTTTGTAGAACCGGAAGAAACGATTGAGCTGAATAATACTATTTATGAGCTGGAAGGGGATGAGAAAAAAGAAGTCTATCGCATCTTACGGGAACTCACTGCCAAACTTTCCGTTTATTCATCCTTGTTAATGGCCTGGCATGTGGTGTTGGGGGAGTTTGATTTTATAAGGGCTAAAGCAAAGTTTGGGGCTGAAATAAAAGGGGAGTACCCTGCTGTTACTGATAAGGCTCATGTTCATTTGGTAGAAGCGTATCATCCTTTATTATACCTGTATAATCAGCGAACCGGTAAGCCCACTATTCCCGTTACTATTACATTGGATGACACCAAAAGAATTTTAGTTATCAGTGGTCCGAATGCCGGAGGCAAAACAGTGACTATGAAAACTGTCGGCCTTTTGCAAATGATGGTGCAGAGTGGTTTGTTGGTACCGGTGCATCCGTCATCTCAGTTTGGCATTTTCAAACAGTTAATGATTCATATTGGTGATACGCAGAGTATAGAATTTGAATTGAGTACCTACAGTAGCCATTTGCTGCACATGAAGCATTTTATGGAAGAAGCAAATGGCCGCACCTTATTTTTTATTGATGAACTGGGAAGCGGTAGTGATCCTAATCTTGGTGGTGCCTTTGCCGAAATTATTTTGCAGGAGCTGGCAAAGAAGCATGCTGTTGGTATTGTAACCACTCATTATCTTAATCTTAAAGTAATGGCGGGAAAAACTGCCGGAATTCTTAACGGAGCCATGGCTTTTGATGAAAAGAATTTGCAGCCTCAGTACAAACTGTTGGTGGGGAAGCCTGGCAGTTCTTACACTTTTGCTATTGCAGAAAGAATTGGCCTGGATAAAAATTTGATTCACCGGGCCAGGCAACTGGTGGATGAGGACCAGTTTCGATTAGATAAATTACTAAACCGTACGGAACAGGATCTGCAAGACCTTGAAAAAAAAGAAAAAGACTTAAACCAATTAGTTAAGGAGAATGAAAAACTGAGGAAGGAAATGCAGCAGGTAATGGATAAAGAAAAACACCGGCAGCAGGTTGAATTATTGAAGGAGCAGAACAAAGTGGCCGAAGACCGCATTGTTTATTTGAAAGATATGGAAAGAAAGCTGAAGCAAATGCTGATTGAATGGAGAAAAGAAGAGAATAAGAACAAAGTAGTAAAGCAAATGGAAGCCTTGCTCTTTAAGAAAGATGAAAAAAAGGCAGTGAGTAAGATGCAGCAGAAGATTGATTCAAAATTTAATGAAGTGGGTGGAGAGATACGGATTGGCGATAAGGTAAAAATGAAAAAGAACCATCAGGTAGGGGAGGTGATAGAGATGAGAGGGAAAAGGGCTGTGGTTAAAATTGGCTTACTGCCAATGCAGGTAGAAGTGAAGGATCTGGTGGTGGTAAAAGAAAAAAGAGAGAGTGAAAATAGCGGATAACGGAACGGAGTTCCGTTACTTTTGGTCGCAACGGACCCGATAGCTATCGGGTTAGGACCTCCAATAAAAAAGCGAAGCCTTACGGGGCTTCGCTGCATATTTAACGGGTGTGTAAGTCAGCTGTTAATATAATTCTGTAGTTGATTAATGGTTTCCTTCTGAGCAAGTATGGTCTCTTTCACCACATCACTCATTGAAATAATGCCGGTGAGCTTATTATTATCAAACACCGGCATATAACGGATATTTTTTTCTGTCATCAATTGCATACAATGTTCAATGCTGTCTGCCGGGCTTACTACAGGCAGGTCGGTTGACATAATTTCGGACACTTTAGTAGTCATGGAGTTTTTTTCTTTCAATATCACTTTCCTGGAATAATCTCTCTCTGTCATGATGCCGAGGTATTCATCATTTTGCATCACCACTACAGAGCCGATATTTTTTTCAGCCATTATCGTTAATGCCTCCACCACTGTTATGTCAGGGGAAACGGTTACTGGTAATATTCCTTTACGGGTGATAACTGTTGATACTTTATTCATATGGCAATGTTTCTACGTGAAATTTACGAAAAGATATAACCTGTCCAAAAACTATTTTTCCGGTTCTGGCTTATTTGCTATCATTTTTTTGGCAATAAAGGAACTGGTCATTAATAATAACACTGAAACGGCAAACAAGGTAGTGCCTGCTTCCAGTTTGGATACAATAATGTCGGAGTCAAATTTCATATTCAGTATTAATACGGCCACCACAAATACATCCAGCATAGACCATTTATTGATGATTTCCAACGCTGTCGCCACAGCCCCTTGCCTTGGCATTTTTCGCCCCAGCAAGGTGAGGAAAAGGAAAACGTATTTAATAATGGGGAAGATAATAGTAAAGAAAAGCAACAGAAAGCCGATAAAGACTTCTCCTTTATCAAAGAAATACCGGAATGAAGTGCTGATGTAAACGTAGTCGCTTTTAATAGTAAACGGCCCTATACCGAAACCGGATTGCAATAACGGGTACATAAAGCCAAGTATAAAAAAGATAAGCGATGCAATTAATACGATTAGTGCAATCCATCGTCTGTCATTCTTGTGTTTCATTTAATTAAGATATAAAACATCATGGATAAAATCATTTCCTTTTTATACCTTGTACCTGATTTTTTGAAACCCAACATTGGATGGAACAGAAGCCAGTTACCATAAAAGAGATTGCCAACCGGCTGAATGTATCTGTATCTACAGTTTCAAGGGCATTGCATAACCATTCCAGCATTGGCCTCCGCACCAAAATGCAGGTGCAAAAATTGGCCGCAGAATTACATTACGAACCCAACCAGGCCGCAATTTCCTTTAAGCAGGGCAAAACAATGATATTGGGTGTCATTCTCCCCAATCTTGGCGAAGAATATTTTTCGATGGCCATAAACGGTATTGAAGATGTGGCTACAAAAAATAAATACACGGTTCTTATTGGACAGTCGCATGATGACACGGAAAGAGAACAACAAATTACAGAAGCCATGCGCAGGCAACGGGTGGATGGGCTGATTGTCTCTTTATCAAAAACAACAAAATCGTTTGAACATTTTGAGCAATTAAAGAAATATAAAATACCGGTCGTTTTTTTTGACAGGGTTCCTGATTTGCCTGATGCCTATACTGTTTCCTGTAACCTGGAAAATAGTTCAATTGAATTAGTAGATTGGCTCGTCAGCCAGGGGCATAAGCAAATCGGATTTATAAAAGGTCCTGACACACTGATTCATTCCAAGCAGCGTTTAAATGGGTACAATGAAGGACTAAAAAAGCATAAACTAAAATCGGATACTGCTTTTGTTGTTTCAACTGACCTTAGCAAGAAAAAAACCCAGGATGCCATGCATAAACTATTGGCATTAAAAAACCGGCCTACTGCTGTTATTGCATTTAATGATTATGTGGCATTGGAAGCTACGAGGTACACCCGTAACCAGGGATTGAAGATCAATAAAGATATTTCCTTTGTAAGCTATGCCAATCTCCCCATCACCAGTTATCTTGATGATCCGCCGCTGGCATCAGTAGAGCAGTTTCCTTATCAGCAGGCTGAAAAAGCAACGGATATTTTGTTACAGCTCATTCAATCAAAAGGGGCTGATGAGAATATTCCCCGGAAAGTGGTGCTGGAAAGTAAAGTGGTGGTAAATAAAGGAGAGTAACATATTTACCAGAAAATAAAAAAGCATCCGTAGCGACGGATGCTTTTTTATTTTATAGTTGAAAAGTTACGGGTATAGTTTGAATGTATACGAACCAAAACAGTTACCGGTATCAGACCATTCCAGTGTTTTACCTGCAGTAATACAATAGATAGATGTATAGCCATCACCTACCACTACGGTACCGCCACCCCAGGGAGATAACTGGCCCCTGTAATAACCATCTACATAAATGTTGACATAGTAGCCAGTGTAGTTAGAAAAATAAATGCTGCAAGAAGCCCCTCTTGCTTTACTTTCTGCTACATCTGTTGTGGGTGCTTCAGATTTTATGTTTGTATTGGAGCCACGGCTTGCATCAACAGTTTTTGCCTTTACGTTTCTGGCTACCTTTTTTTGTGCATAAGTGGTAGAGGAAAAAGCTAACAGCATGCATCCAACTGCGAAGAGGCCAAGAATTGTTTTTTTCATTAGTTTGTTATTAGTTTAGTGGTTAAAACGTTTATTTAATTACTTATATACACAAGCTCTGCTATTATTCCTGATTCTGACAACAATTTTACGAACTTTTTTTTGTATTTTTCATACCGTTAGCAGGGTATATGACAGATTTTTTTGATATACCTTAATGACCAGTAGAAATTTTGACGGCTCCCCTTGTACAAATATACCCTTCTCATGGTATGGTCAATTGGGCAGCAAATAGAGTATCTTACATACTTTAATTATAAGTGAACACTGTTTTCACACTATAAAACCTGTATATGAAAAAAAGCTTTCCTCTCTTCCTGGTATTCTCACTTTTTATATATGGAAGTGTTCAGGCACAGACAAAAAGAGCTTTAATCGTAGCCATTGGTAATTATGATTTTGCCAAAACGAAATGGTCGCAAATTAATGTTGATAATGATATACTGTTAATACAGGAAGCACTGGCAAAACAAAATTTCCCATCACAAAACATTACGGTATTAAAACATGAGGCTGCTACCAGAGATGGTATAGAAAAGGCTTTGGATAAATTGGCGCAAAGTTCAGGTGCCGGTGATGTGGTAGTAATTCATTTTTCTTCTCATGGTCAGCAGTTGGAAGATGATGGTGATGATGAAATGGACAAACTGGATGAGGCCATTGTGCCTTATGATGCAGTATACAACAGTAACCCGGTAGAGTTTCAAAAATATGCACCGGGATATTTCAGAGATGATAAGTTTGGAGAAAAAGTTACGGCCATCAGGAATAACCTTGGTAGCAAAGGAGATTTATTGGTGCTGCTGGATGCCTGTCATTCTGGTACAGGCACAAGAGGCCCTGGTACTGCTGTAGTCCGGGGATCTAAAGCACCAATGGTGAGTAGTAAATTTGATGGTAAAAATGCACTTGCAAAAGACGAAGCCGGTGTATTTAAAGAAGGGACAAAACTAAAACTGAAATCAGATGCAGCCACTTATGTTGTTTTATCAGGTGCACAGGCACAGGAACTGAACTATGAAACGATTGATGAAAACAGGAAAGCAGTCGGCTCATTGTCGTATGCATTCAGCAAAGCCTTATCTACATTAGAAGGAACTACCAGTTACAGAAGTTTGTTTGCTTCTATTGAAAGTATCATGCGGGAAAAATCTCCTAAACAAAAACCAGTACTGGAAGGCGATGGAACAGACCGGGAATTATTTGGCGGTAAGTACATAAAACAAAAAGCTTATTTCACGGTGATGCCGGCAAAAAGCAATAAAGATGTAATTGAAATAAATGGCGGCACGGTGTCAGGTGTAACGGTTGGTTCGGTGGTTAGCTTTTATCCTGCAGGTACTGCAGATCCTTCCGATAAACAACCCTTACAAAAGGGCACAGTAACTACCGTGAGAAATTTTTCTTCATCTGTAAAGTTGAGTAAACCTGACCTGGAACTGTTTAAAAAATCTCCCTGGGCATTTGTTACAGAATTGTCTTATGGCAATAAAAAAATTAAACTAAAAGTAAATAACAGTATTCCGGGAGCTGCTGCACAGGTGCAAACTGCTTTTAAAGATTTTCAATTGGTGGAACTCAACAGCAATGGTGGCCTGTATCTTGACACATCTGGTTCAGCCGATGCATGGATTTATAAATATGCCAACAGCGGTATTTCATTTGGCACTGAAACATTCTCCTTGTCTGATACGGCTACTATGAAAGAAACGTTAAAGCGGTTTGACCGGTTTCAGTATTTACAAAACTTGAAATTTAATGAGCAGGGATTATCAGCCAAAGTAGAAATTGTTTTTCTTGATGATAATAAGAATGTTGATTATACAAAACTGGCTTCCCGCACAAAACTTACCGGGCTGGAATTGAAGGAAGGGGATGAGGTCTTTCTGAAAATCACCAATACCGGTGACAAGAAATTTTTTATCAACGTAGTGGATGTGCAACCTGATGGTAAAATAAACCCGGTATTGCCAAACAAAAACCTGAAAGATAAAGATGGATACCCGGCACCGGTAAGGGCAGAAGATTGTACGGTAAATAAAGGTGATTCGCTGTTGCTAAAGAATCTGTCTATAAAAATATGGCCGCCGTATGGAGAAGAGACTCTGAAAGTATTCCTTTCAGGCGAAAAGCTTGACCTGGAGGATATTCTTACCGATGATGCGAATGATGGGCAAAGCCGTGGAGCAGGTGGGGTGCTGAATAATATGGCTAAAATATTTAAGAACTCAAAAGTGAATGGAAGTGGTACCAGGGGAACAGAAACTAAAGTGAATACCGCACAGAACGGGACTATTTTTAGTGTGGGATTTAATATTGTGCCTGCTAATTAGATAACTTCAATAATCAATTCCGAATAAAGAAAAGCTTGCCCACTGAGCAGGGTTAGGAAATTTCTTTTTTGTATCTAAGATGGCCAACCGCAACGGCTCTGAAGGCATAAAGCGGTTGGGCTGCTGCAAGTGGTAGATAAAACGGTTCATCAGGAAGGCAGTCGCTTCATCATCTACATTCCATAAACTCATAATGACATGGTTACTGCCAGCTAATAAGAAACTACGGGCCAGTCCGGCTACTCCAGCTTCCATTGCTTTACCTAAACCTGTCTGGCAGGCGGATAAAATGATCAGTTCGGGAAAGCCTTTATAATGTCTGTCTGTCTTTCTGAATTCCATGATGTCTTTTGCAGTGAGAAAAGGATCTTTTCCACTTAATACCAAAAAACTTTTTTCCATGGGTTCCTTTTCATCAGCAATTCCATGTGTGGCAAAGTAGGCCACATCAGCCTGGCGGATATATTTGAATACACTATCCTTTACTGCTACTTTGCCTTCAAATAATTTAAAATCTTTGGCAAACATTTTTGCATTGGCTATTTCTTTTTTTGCACCGGGCAAATCAGGGAATATAAAATCAGTAGTAGTGGGATAGGCAGGATTGCTGATAAACAGCGGATTCTTCATTATCAGTTTCATTCTGTTGATCTCATCATTGGCTTTGCTGTCAAAGTTGCTTTGCATATCAACTTTATAGTGGCCCCTTTTTAAAATTTTTGCCCGCAGACCGATTATATCAAGCAGGGTAGGTACAATAGTGAAGCTGCATTTGTCAATCAACAGATTTTCATTCCTGTAAGGTTTGAGCAAATGAAAAGGTATGGTTCCGATATTTAAAGCAGGAATAATCAGCAGATGTTTATAAGTTTCATCAAAACTTACTGGCAATAAAAGTTCTGTTGCTTTTTTTATCACACCGGCATAAGTAAGCCCCGGCGTTGTTGATTGATTGGTTACAATTGTTCCTCTTCGCCTCGGCATCCGGCTATTCGATTTGCTGTAGAGTGACAATACCTGGTTAAAATCGTTGCTAAGTTGTAATAACTGTTGTTTTTTTATAGCAATTACTTTCTGTTCAATCACTCTGCCGGGAACCATAAATACCCGTTGAAGTGTATCGTTGTTAAAAAAATATAAGAGTATGCCAATGCCGGCATCGGAGGGATATAACTTTTGTAAGATCAAAGCCAACTGATCGTTGGATAATATTTTATTACCACGGTATTCTTCTAATTGCTCATCAATTTCTTTAGCAGACAAACCCCTCGCTTTGAATAAATTGTTTATCTGGCCTTCAATAACCTGGTACATATTGGCTTGTTCGTTTTCTGTTTTCGGATCCTGGGCCACAGAAAATAAGGAGGTGGTAGTAAAAAGAAGTATAAGTAAAAAAGAAGAAACAGGCATGGGGGGTTAGTATTTGAACAATACAAAATTAATCCGGGAAATTCATTCTACTAAGAAATGGTTGAAAACGGGGGTCGGTTCTCATGAAGTCGCCAAGCGGATATACCTTTATACATGGAAGTGTGCAATCCTGTTGTTCAAATGCCTGTTCCATATACCGGATGGCTTCATCTTCATGTTTTGAAAAATAGGCGGCGCAACACAAAAAAATTCCAGCGATATATTCTGTCTGGGAACGGGTTATTAATTCATCCATTATTTTTTGGCATTCAGTAATATTACCTGTTAATGAATAGGCCCAGGATAATTCAACCAATGATATTGATTGTCTGGATGAAAGCTGCACGGTAGTTTTAAATGCCTCAATGGCTTCTTCATATTTATTTAGTCCCGCTAAACTTAAACCTAAACCCCTGTAACCCGGGAAGGAACTTGCATCCAGTTCAATGGCCATTTTACTTGCCTCCAGTGCCTCCTTAAATTTGCCTCCATTGATATACATGATGGATAATATATGATGAGATATTGGTACTAACGGTTCAAGGACATCTGCTGTTATTTTTGCCTGATTGATGGCGTCTTCATAATTTCTGTCTATAAAAGAGAGGTAATAGCTATACCAATAGTGAGCTGGTGCATAATCAGCAGAGATCGAAAGAACATGTTGAAATCTTTTTTTCCCTTCCGCCCAGTTCCAGTCATAAAAAGTACTGATAAAAGCCAGGGCACTGTAAGCTTCTGTGTGAGAAGATTGAAGTTGAATCGCCTTTTCTGCATATTCTCTTGCCTTGGGCATAGCATCATGCGGGGGGATTACACAATACAAAGCCAGGATGCAATAAGCATCAGCCATGCCGGTGTAAGCCAGAACAAGTTCCGGATCTTTCTGTAAGGCCTGCTCAAAAAATTTAAGTGCCTTGATTAAACCCGGTCCCCGCTTGTTAAAATAAAACCGGCCTTTTAAATACAGGTCATAAGCCTCATGATTGTCAGTCGGGTTTTTATTGATAATCGCTTTTTCTTTTTCCCGTAAAGTGATTTTTAGTTTTTCAGTAATAGCAAATGCAATCTCATCCTGTATAGCAAAGATGTCATCCATTTCCCGGTCGTATCGTTCCGACCAGAGATGAAACCCATCGTTTACATTGATCAACTGGGCAGTGATGCGGAGTGTATTGCCTTGACGACGGACACTTCCTTCCAATACGCTTTGAACATTTAATTTTTGACCTATTTTCCGGAGGTCAAAATTTTTTCCCTTAAAGTAAAATGAAGAAGTACGTCCCGCCACCCGGAGCCCATTTACATGGGCTAATGAATTAAGTATTTCTTCAGCGATTCCATCACTAAAATAATCCTGCTCGGGATCATTGCTCATATTTACAAAAGGTAAAACAGCTATACTTTTCTCCGGTGTTTTTTTGACAGCCTCCAAAATGGAATCCTGCTGAGAAAGCTGTTTCGCCTCACTATTCGTTTCTGAAATTACCGAAGGGTCAACATTAACTTCATAAATGCGAACCATGTCTTTCACATTCTTCAGCATTTCTTCCCGCAAAAAATTGGTTGTAATTCCTTTTTTATTTGCAACATTACTATGAACAGATTCGGAAATACATATGCCCCCTGCCTCAGCCTGTGCTAATAGCCGGGAAGCAATATTTACCCCGT
>Ga0105046_10001464_pt1 | contig 36328 bp, 28 predicted proteins | sample MAT03_FD_78385 | JGI IMG/M metagenome (GOLD analysis project Ga0105046, IMG submission 78385) | Freshwater microbial communities from Lake Fryxell liftoff mats and glacier meltwater in Antarctica - MAT-03 (megahit assembly) | ecosystem: Environmental > Aquatic > Freshwater > Ice > Liftoff... | reverse complement strand
CGGCGGAAGACACCGGCCTGACGATCGCCCTCAAGGCCTCCGACATCGACGCCAACTCGTTGACCTACCTGGTCTCTCGCGGGCCGACCCAGGGCACCTTGACCGGAACTCCTCCGAGCGTAACTTACTCTCCCAAATTGAACTTCAACGGAACCGACTCCTTCGAGTTCACCGCCCTGGATGGCAAGACCTCTTCCGTGCCGGCCAAAGTTTCGATCACAGTCACCGCGGTCAATGACCGGCCTGTTGCCACCAGCTTCGCGGCGTCGGCAACCGCGGGAATCCCAGTGGAATTGTCGCTTCGCGGGACCGATATCGAAACAACGTCACTCACGTTTAAGGTCACCCAAATCCCCAGGGGCGGAACTCTGGTAGGATTGGGTTCATTGCGAATCTATACGCCCAACGATGGTTTCTCGGGAACCGATACGATCCAGTTCACCGCATCGGACGAATCCGCCGAGTCCCTTCCCGCCACGATCACCATCGAGGTCAAGGAAGCCGGCAACACGGCCCCGAAAGCCATCGCGCAAAGCCAGGTGACGTACGAGGACAGCTCGCTTGCCATCAAACTGTTGGCTTCGGACGGGCAGAACGACCCGTTGACCTACTCCATCACTTCTCAGCCGACCCGCGGCCGCCTCACCGGTACTCCGCCACAGCTCCAGTACATTCCGAATCCGAACACCAACGGTGTCGATACCTTCCGTTTCAGTGCCAGCGACGGCAAACTCAATTCCGCCGAAGCCTCCGTCACGATCGAGATCATTCCCGTCAACGATGCACCCACCACGGTCAGTCAATCCCTCTCCATGTTCGAGGATGGCCCACTGAACGTGACCCTCAAGGGTCAGGATGCGGACAACGACACCCTGAAGTTCTCGATCAAGCAAGCGCCCACGTACGGAAAACTCACCGGAACGGCTCCCTCGTACACCTACACCCCCAACACCAACTACTTCGGCCTGGATTCGTTCGTCTACGAAGTGAGCGACGGCATTGCCCCGGCGGCGACTGGCAAGGTCAGTTTCACCATCCGTGAAGTCAACGACCCGCCTGTCAGCACTCCGCTGAATGTCACGCTCAAGGAGGATGCACAAGCGAGCTTCCGGCTCGTGGGGTCGGATATCGAGAATAGCCCGCTCAAATTCATCATCGACAAGCAGCCGCTCAAAGGAAAGGCCACTGGGATAGCCCCGAATCTCTACTACACTCCGAGCGCGAATTTCTCTGGGACGGATTCGATGACGTACTACGTGTCGGATGGTTTGGCCAATTCGGCAACCAATGTGGTCACCTTCAACGTCACTGAGGTCAACGATAAGCCCAAGGCTTTGAGCCTGAGATTCACGACGCCTTACAACACACCGGTGTCAGTCCTCCTCAAGGGCACCGACACCGAAAACTCGCCGCTGACGTTCAAGATCTCCAAATCACCGAGCCGCGGCTCCCTATCGGGCACGTCCCCGAATCTCACCTACAAGCCGAACTCGGGATTCTTCGGCATCGACTCATTTGAGTTCACCGTGAGCGACGGCCAGTTGACCTCAGTTGCGGGCTTAGTCTCGGTCAGCGTCGTCAAGCCGGTCCAGTTGTCTTCTCCACAAGCGGACGCCACGCTCGTCTCAGTCTCCGGCTCAACCTCTCGTCTCATTGACGGAGCCACGTCGGTCACCGCCAATGACGGCACGCCGACATCCACGCCGGTCGCCATCCAGGACGCACCCCGCCACGGGACCGTACAACTCGCAGCGGACGGTACGTTCACCTACCGCCACGCGGGAGGATCCGATACGGAAGATTCCTTCTCCTACACCACACTCACGGATGGAATCGTCAGTGCCCCAACCGTCGTCCGAGTTCATGTTTTCCAACTCTCCGGACTCAGCCGCGAAATCGATCAGGTTGTCCTATCCTTCCCGACCGTCGCCGGTGTCGTGTACCGGGTGGAAGGCAATGTGTTCTCCGCCGGCTCCCTGGCGACCTGGCAGCTTCTGGGCGAACTGACGTCCCCCGTGCAAAGCGCTGCCGAAGTCCCCACCGCCGCATTGGCCGACGGGACAAGCCGCTTCTTCCGCGTCACTGCGACCGATGCCAACGGCACGCTCGTGACGGAGCCCTTCGGTTTCCAACGCTTCACGCTCGGCGCGGGCGTGCGAACCTACACATCCCCGTTCCAAGGAGCGAAGGCCCTCGGCACATCGGTCGCTTCTGCCTCTGGGGATACCGTCGAACTCGGGGACACGGGTTCCCTCATGGAAGGCCAATTCAAGTCGTCCAACTCCACCGCATCGCACGCGATCATGGTCCCCGGCACCGCCCATTGGTGGCCGATCCTCGGAAACGGCGTGGATCGCTTGATCGTCGACCCCCGGGGAAGTGACCTCGCTTCGGTCCTGCAGGCGGGAACACAAGTCGAGATCATCGAGATGCCAACGGCCACCCAGATCTTCGGTCCTGCCGGGATCCCTGACAGCGCCCTCCAACCAGGCGACTATGCCGACTTCGTGAACGGGAACGGCGTCGTGTCGACGATCGTGTGTCGTTCCCTGACCGATGGTTCTTCGGCCTACTGCCTCAGCAACCCCGATCAGCTCGAAAGCTCCATCGATGCCTCCGCGATGAGTTTCCTGCCGGGTCAACCCATCCAGCTTCAGAAGGCGGGTGCCGCCGGAACGCTGTGGTTCCTGGGTCGAGTCCAGAGTAACCCGCTGACCCCTTACCGGGTCGGCAACACCGAAACGAACGGGTCCGACAGCCAATAACCCGGCTTGGGCTGCCGGAAGGCAGCCCTGTCTTCGGAACGGATTCGAGCGTTTCACCCAAGCGGCGGCCGCGGGCTTTCGAGCCCGGGGCCGTCGCCCTTTGTTGACCCGTCTCGCCCAACTGCCTCGTGAAACTGGACGCCACGGAACGATCCGGGCACTCTGCCCCTGCTCGATGATTTCTGTCTGGTTCTCTTCCATCGCCGCCGTCTTCGCCCTGCTTCTCGGGGCAGTCGTCGTGGTACGCGCGCCCCGTCATCCGGCCCACCTGTCGTTCGGGATTGGAATGCTGGCGATGTCGGTGGAGGTAGTCATCTGCGCCTTGGGAGGCAGAGAGAACATCAGTGAGGCCGGATTACTGGCGAGTTCCCGACTGCGCCTGATAGCACTCACCCTCTTTCCCGCTCCATGGGTAGTCTTCAGTCTCTGCTACTCCCGCGGCGATCACCGCGACGTGCTTCACCGTTGGAAGACCGGCATCGCAGCGCTCGTCGTTGGTCCTGCCGCATTCGCGTTTGCGTTCTGGGATCACTTGGCAACCCCAGGAATCCTCCCAACATCCCTGGCCAAAGGAGCCCGACTTGCATGGGCCGGCTACACGCTCGAAGTCCTCTTTCTGCTCACGGGCGTCCTGGTGCTCACCAATCTCGAGCGAACCTTTCGGCACGTGATCGGGATTATGCGCTGGCGCACCAAGTACGTCTTTCTGGGAACCGGCGCCCTCGCAGGTTTCCGCATCTATGCGGGCAGCCAATCCATCCTCTACGGATTCGCCGACACGATGCTGGGCTCTGCCGCGGCGGGAGCCCTCATCGTAGCCTGCGCACTCCTGTGCGTCGCGCTCGTTCGCACCCGTATCTTCGACGTCGATGTCTACCCGTCCCAGGCATTTGTCTTCGGTTCCCTGACGGTCCTGATCACGGGTGCCTACCTCGTCACCGTCGGATTGCTGTCCAACGTCCTTGGCCTGCTTGCGGCCGCTACCAGCCTTCCCGTCAGATCCCTCGGCGTCACCGTCGCTCTCGTAGGCCTGGCCATCGTTCTTCTCTCCGAGCAATGGCGCCAACGCCTTCGGTTCTTCATCAGCCGCCACCTTCATCGACCTTCCTACGACTATCGCCAGGTTTGGTCTGCGTTCACTCAGCGAACCCGTTCCTTGATCGACGAGGAGGCTTTCTGTCGTGCCGTCACCCATTGGGTTTCGGAAACCTTCTCCACCCTCGCCGTCAGCCTTTGGTGCTTCGATCCTGCCAAGGAACGACTCACCCTCGGCGGCTCCACCTCCCTGCCCACAGCCGCCAACGCTCCCTCGCCATCCGTTCCACCCCACCCCGAAGACCTCGTCGCCGCACTTCGGGACTTGAGGGCGCCCGTCAACATCGATCTCGCCAAGGACTCCTGGGCCGAAACACTCCGCCAACTTCACCCAAGTGTTTTTCCCCATGGCGGCAACCGGGTCGCCGTCGCCCTCCAGGCGGGAGATGATCTCCTCGGAGTGCTCATCATCGGCGATCGAGTCGGCGGCATTCCATTTTCCGCCGAGGACTTCGACCTGCTCAAATGCGCCGCCGACCAGATCGCCTCGGGTCTGCTCGGGCTTCAACTCTCCCACCAACGGGTTCAGTCCAAGGAACTCGAGGCTTTCCAAACGATGTCCGCTTTTTTCGTCCACGACCTCAAGAACACCGCATCCACGCTGTCCCTGACCCTACGCAACCTCCAGCAACACTTTAGTGACCCCGCGTTTCGTGAGGATGCGCTGCGTGCCGTGGGAAAAAGTGTCCAACATCTCAACGATCTGATTGCCCGGCTGACGCGACTGCGTCAGGAATGGCGTGTTCAGACGACACCAGGGAGCCTTGAGATGGTCATCGATGCTGCGCTGGTTTCGTCCGGCCAGGACCCCAAAGTCCAAATCAGCAAGGATTTCAGACAAATACCCCCGGTCCTCGTCGATTCCGCCCAAATGGAAAAGGTCATCGTCAACTTGATCCTGAACGCTCGCGATGCCATGCCCGCGGGCGGTGCCATTGAGGTCTCGACTCTCCGCCAGGATCCCTGGGGTGTTGTGAGTGTCCGGGATCATGGATGCGGAATGAACCCGGACTTCGTCCGCAAGTCGCTCTTCCGCCCCTTTCAAACCACGAAACGAAACGGCCTCGGCATTGGCATGTTTCACAGCAAAACGATCGTCAACGCGCACGGCGGCCGGATGGAGGTCGACACCGCCCCTGGTCGGGGGACAACCGTACGCGTTTTTGTCCCACTCGCACCGATATCATGAAGCCCAAACTGCTCATCGTGGATGATGACGAGGAGATCCGATCTCAACTGCGCTGGACCCTTTCCACCGACTACGATGTCACCCAGGCAGACGACCGGGCCAGCGCGCTCGCGGCCTTTCGCTCCAACCGGCCCAGCGTGGTGCTGCTGGACCTCGGCCTGCCACCCAGCCCCGCCGCTCCCACCGAGGGACTCGCAACTCTGGGCGAACTCCTTGCCGAGGATCGTCTCGTCAAAGTCGTCATCGTCAGCGGCCAGGGCGAACGGGCCAATGCGCTCCAGGCCATCGGCCAGGGCGCCTGGGATTTTCTCGGTAAACCCGTCGATATTGACGAACTCCTCGCCATCCTTCGCCGGGCGTTCCACGTCGCCAGCCTCGAACGGGGCTACGCAGAACTTCAACGCCAGCGTCAGGACGATTCCTTCGAGGGAATCCTCGGAACCAGCACCGGGATGCAGGACGTTTTCAGGATCATCCTGAAGGTCGCCACCACCGACGCTTCAGTCCTGATCCTGGGAGAAAGCGGCACCGGCAAGGAAATGGCCGCGCTCGCCGTTCACCGCCGCAGCCGGCGACGCGATGGTCCCTTCGTCGCCATCAATTGCGGCGCCATCCCGGAGGCCCTCCTCGAGAGCGAACTGTTCGGCCATGAGAAAGGCTCCTTCACCGGCGCGTTTGCCCAGCGCAAAGGACGCATCGAAACCGCAACCGGCGGTACCCTCTTCCTGGACGAGGTGGGCGAACTCCCCCTGTCGCTTCAGGTCAAACTCCTCCGCTTCCTGCAGGAACAACGCATCGAACGCGTCGGCGGCCGGGAATCCATACCGGTTGACGCCCGTGTCCTCGCCGCGACCAACGTCGACCTCAAACAGGCCATGGCCTCCAGCCGCTTCCGGGAGGACCTCTTCTACCGCATTGCCGTCGTCGTCGTGACCCTCCCTGCCCTTCGTGAGCGCGGCGGCGACATCCCGCTCCTCGCCCAGGCGTTCCTCCTCCGGTCCATGGCCCAGGTCGGACGGGATGAACTCCGGTTTGATCCCGCAGCGCTGCGCGCCATCGAAAATCATCCCTGGCCTGGCAACGTCCGCGAACTTGAGAACCGGGTCAAACGAGCGGTGATCATGGCCGAAGGACGGCGCATCACCGCCGCCGATCTCGAACTCGCCCCACCGGAAAGCGTCGCCGGAGTGACCCTGAAGGAGGCCCGCGAAAGCTTGGAGCGGGAAATGGTCCTCTCCGCATTGCGCCGCAGTGGTGGCAAAATCTCCTCCGCCGCCGTGGACCTCGGCGTCAGTCGCCCCACTCTCTACGAACTCATGGACAAGCTCGGGATCAAGCGGGAGGAAAAAAACCCGTGAATCCGAACGCCCTCACGTCCGCCAATCCCGCTCAGTAGAAGGAAAAGCGCTCCGGCACGTTGATGACATCCGAGGGCCGGACAAAAACGGCCTCCGAAGCCTTCCCCGAGAGAGCACTCTTCAGATCCACCACGATCGTCCGCGTTGTCCCATCCTTGTCCAGGCGCACGATCCGGACATGCTTCATGTCCGCTCGACCCTCGGCGAATCCCCCGGCCTCCACGATCGCCTCGAGGACAGTCATCGAACGCGTCGATTGGACACGGCCAGGTTTAATGACCGCACCGGACACCAGGACTGGAAATCCTGAAGACTCCAAGCCCACGGTGACTTCTTTAATCACTAACTGGGGCCCGTAGAGATCCACAAGAGCCTTTTCGATCTGGCCCGTGGTCTTTCCGCGGACTTCCATACTTCCACCCAGCGGCAAGGTGATCATCCCGTTCGGCTGAACAACCTGAGCCGAGTTCATGGATGTCGCGCCCGGGAAGGTGATTCTCACCGTATCCCCGGGTTGCACGCCTTCCGCCACATACGGCTGCTTATCCTCGTCGCTGAGCACCGTGGGCGGCGTCGACTTACATCCGCCTCCCAGACAACAGGCGACCAAACATCCCAATACCCAAGCCTGTCGAATCCAGCCAGCAATCGGCAGCAGGGCCGGTCCAGCTTCCTTCCCTAACCCTCCATTAACATTCACGAGAAGAGGTCTTATCCGAAACCGGCTGAATCTGTAAGCCCAAAATCGCCAATCGCTCCGGTTGGACTCCTGCCCGGCACCGCGCTTGCCCCACCCCGTTCCATCCTTAACCTTCCCGACGTGAAGGAGTCCTATATCGCCGCCAAAGAAAGGTGGGCCAGAAAAATGGCCGGCGCCGCCAAGCCGGAGGGCCGTTCCACCGACCGTCTCCCACCAGGGCAGCATGTCGTCGACAATTTCCCGGTGCTGGATCTGGGGGTTCAACCCGAGGTTCCCACCGAATCCTGGACCTTGCGAATCCATGGCCAGGTCGAAAATCCGGTGACCCTCAACTGGAATGTTTTTCGCGCCCTGCCGGTCTTCGAGGACACCAGTGATTTCCACTGCGTCACCACTTGGAGCCAGTACGACATGCGTTGGGAGGGTGTCGCTTTTTTCACGCTCGCGGATCTGGTGCGCCCGAAAGCCTCGGCGACCCACGTGTTTTTTCGGGCGCACGATGGCTACACCACCAACAACCGACTCGACGCCATGCTCGACGATGACGTGTTGATCGCCCATTCGTGGAAGGGCCAACCCCTCAGCCGGGAACACGGCGGTCCCGCCCGTGTCGTCGTTCCGAAGCTTTACGCTTGGAAGGGAGCCAAATGGGTGAAGGAACTCATCTTCCTCGACCGCGACATCCTCGGCTTCTGGGAACTTCGCGGGTACTCGAACACGGCAGACCCCTGGCGCGACGACCGCTTCGCCTGAACCGTGGACCGGCCCGGGAGACCGAAGGAAGGCTGTCAGTTCAGTCGGGCGGAGACTTCGTTGAGCAGGCCTTCATAACTCTTCACGTGGCGACGCGCCAAGACCTGCTGGTCTTCGGCGTTTGTCCCTGCATCCCGGGCAATGTAGCTGCGGCAGCGCAGAAAGAAGATCCCGCCGGTCTGTTGCAGGATTTCCACCCGCAGGCGCACCCGGACATCCTCACCGAACCACGTTCCGTACGCGCCGCGCTCACGCTTGGTCGCGGGCCGCTCAAAGGCGATCTCCTCGGCGGTGCGCTTGGAAAGCGCCAAGCCGGCCGAGGTGAACACCGATTCGATGGTTTCCTGGATCGTCACCAGACGTTGCCCGTGAATCTCCACCGCGCACAGGTATCCGCGAGCGAGCGCCTTGTTTTCTTGGCTGAGTTTTGGGCTCAGCGACGTCTCCTCTTCCAAGCTGCTGGACGCGCTCCAACTGGCGCAACCGGTGGCTGCCCATGCCGCCGCCGCCAGGAAAACCGCCGTGGCGAAAGCCTGAACCGCTCGTAGGCCATGAGACATGGTGAAAAGCCCTGCTCCGCGCGCTCAGGCCTTGGGACGGAGCTGGATCACCTTCAAGTCCGAGGCTTCCACCTCGATGCTGTGAGTCTCGATGTCCGGGTCATCCTTCAAGGACCGGTGCACGAGACGGCGGTCGAACGCGTTCATCGGTTCCAGTTCGATGACATCGCCCCAGCGTCGGACCTTCTCCGCGGCGGCCTTCGCCTTCTTCACCAACTCGTCACGGGCCGCCATCCGGTAGCCCGCCACGTCCAGGGTGATCTTCTGTGCGTTGTCGTCCTCCTTGTAGAGGATGCGATTCAAAACGAACTGAAGCGCGGCCAATGTCTGGCCCTTCCGCCCGATGAGCCGCCCTGAGTCCTCGGTGAGGATGTTGAGCATCGGATTCTCCTCGAATTGATGTTCCTCGATCGTCGCCTCGAAGCCCATCGCCTGGAGGATTTCCGCGAGTTTCGCCTTGGGGTCGTGCGTCATAGGAAATCATCTCTTTCCGCCGCCGCTGCGCGGTGTCTTCCGCGCCGGAGGACCATGGCCCGCCGGCTTTGCGCCCGGCGTGTTGGGGCCGGCTGCGGCCGGTTTCCCATCCATGGATGTCGTCAACTTCATTTGCAAAATCGACAGGAGGTTTGACACGGTCCAGTACAGCGTCAATCCGGCAGAAAAATTGTAGAGGAAGACCATGAACATGAGCGGCATGTACTTCATGATCTTCTGTTGCGCCGGATCCATGCTCGGCGACATCGGAGTCAACCTCGCCTGCCACAGCATCGTCACTCCCATCATCAAGGGCATCGGATTGATGGGGAACCCGAAGATTGTCCCCACCGTGTCGGATTGCGAAAGATCACACGCCCACAGGAAAGGCTGCCCGCGTAGCTCGATCGCCGTTTGAAGCATCGAGTAAAAGCCGAGCAGGATCGGGAATTGGATCAGGATCGGCAGACATCCCGAAGCCGGATTCACCTTATGCTCGCGCCAGAGCTCCAGCATCTTCTGGTTCAGCTTCTGCGGGTTGTCCTTGTACTTCACCTGCAGTTCCTTGATTTGCGGCTGCAACGCCGCCATCCGCTTGGACGTCCGAGCCGACGCCCGCATCAGCGGCCAAAACAACAACCGGACGAACCCCGTGATCACCACGATGGCCAGGGCATACGACACCCCGATGCCGTGGAGGCTGTTCATCGCCAGAAGGAGCATCCGCGCGAAAAAACCGCTGAATCGGCCACCGAAATAGCTGTCGAAGCCCATCACCACGTCGGCGTTGTTCCCCAATCCTGTCAACGCCCGGTACTCTTTCGGACCCATGTACAATTCAAACTCCCGCACCCGTTCCTGCTGGGGCGGTATCGCATCAGGCGCATACAGAAGCGCTGCCTGGAAGCCGGTCAACGGCGGACGTCCCGTCGGCCGATTGGTCATCGGCAATTCGACATGCCGCGCGAACAGACGGCTGGCGCGATCCGAGGGAATCACCACCGTCGCGAAGAACTGATTGTGGGTCGACGCCCACACCGTGTTGGTCTTTTCGCTGAGGTACTCCGACCTCGGCGTTCCCGGGATGCATCCAAGGGTACGGTTGGAGAACCATGCTTCACCCTGATGGACGTTGGCGTTGCCATCATACTCGTAGAACCCCCGATACATGGCGTTCTCATCCGGATGCAACGGCTCCGCCGTCCCAAACACCCACTCCTGAGCTGGAACCGCCCGGACCTGCGTCCCCCAGTTCTGCAACCGCGTGGTCACGCGCACCACGTAGTTGCTCAGCAATTGGAACTCCTTGATCACCCGGAGCCCCTCGCCCAGATCTTTCTGGGCCACCACCACGTCATTGCTCCGGCTCAACCGGTACTCCGCCTCCACCCCCGGCCGATCCACTCCCAGAAGCGCCATCACCGGCACCGCCGCCCCTCGATTCATCACCGCCCGGGCCGCCGGTTGCCCGGCCTTCCGCTCACTGCAAACGATCGCTTCCTCGTAATCCTTCAGCACCACTTCCCGAATCCCGCCCCCGTGCGAGGTAACGACGAATAGGGCCGCCTCGTTCTCCAGCGACAGTTCCGTTGCCTGCCCCGCCGGACTCGCGAGCCCCGTAGCGGAGATTCCAGGTCGCACCGGCGCCACCGCAGGTGCCCCGATGGGCGCCGAAATGGCCGTAGCGGCATTCGTCCCGCCCACCACGGTGGTCGTAGCGATCTGGTTGGTCGCAGGCAACGGCTTGTCCGGGTAAACCCGCTTCATGAGTGGGTGCCAAACCAGGAGCAGCCCACAAGTCGCCACGAGCAGAATGAGAGAACGTCGATCCATGCAGGAAATTCAGTTGTGGGAAACACCAGCGGCCGGAGCAGAAACGATCGCGACCTGCGTTTGCCGCTGGCCAACCCGGGCGGTCCGCCCGACTTGGGTGGGGACCGGGTCGCAACCACAGCCTCCCCACGGGTGACACCGCGCAATCCGGCCCAAGGCCAACCGGCCCCCATGATAGGCGCCATGGACTCGGACGGCCTCCAGAGCATACTCCGAACACGACGGTTCGAACCGGCAACGAGCTGCCGGCCCCGCCAGCGCCACTTTAAGCGGCGATAATACCCACCGGTAGGTCTGGATCAGAAGGAGGAGGGCGTGGCGCATGTCATCTCTTGCTTACCCACGCTCGATCCAAAGCCCGGCTTCGCGCAAACAGCGTCGCAGGTCGCGCTCCACCATGGACAGGGTCTTACCAACAATTGAGGGTCTGGCCACGAGCACCAGGCACGCGGGCCCCGATATTTCGTGCTGGTTCAGTCGGAACGCCTCGCGGATCAGGCGCCGGACCCGGGAGCGAATCACCGACCCGCCGACCCGCCGACTGGTCACCAACCCAAGGCGAACCTCCGAACCCACACCTGACCGGTGCCAATTCAGCAGAAGCCCCCCGCACGCCCTGCGTTCCCCGTCCCTTTTTAGCCGGGTGAACTCTCGGGAACCACGCAACCGCTGCGCGCGTCCGAAGCTGAATCCACGCCGCTGGCCGGGAGGCGCCACGGCCTCAAACCTGAGTCAGGCGCTTTCGGCCCTCGCTGCGGCGATTGCGAATCACGCTCCGGCCACCCCGGGTCGACATGCGTGCACGGAATCCAAGCTGGCGTTTGCGCCGGATTTTCGAAGGTTGATACTGGCGTTTCATACTTTGAAATCGGTTGTTCTGCGGGATCTCCACCGACCACTCAGGGGCCGGGCTCACGCATGACGCGCCGCAACCGGTCCCGCAACCGGTATCGCAGAGCTCGCGACGCTATCAGCGAAGGGGGGGGTGTCAAGAAACCCTGTCGTTCCAACTCAGCTTCTCAGCTTCTCAGCTTCCACCCAGGGCCGCCATCTCCCGCCGCAACAGTTCCGCCAACGGCCGAAGCGTGTCCCGATCGAAGGCAAAGCGACACCCCGCCTGCTCAAAAAGCTCCGGCAACCGCCGCGATCCGCCCAGCGCCAATCCCTTCCGATAGGCGGCAAGGGCGGCAGCCCTGTCCTTTTTCGAGTTCATCCAGACCTGGAGCGCGCCGATCTGCGCAATGCCATATTCCACGTAATAAAAGGGATACAAGAACACGTGAAGCTGCCGGTGCCAGGAATGCGCCCGAGATTCCTCCCACCCCGTCCAGTCCACATCGCCGCCAAACCGGTTCATCAGCCGGTTCCATTCCTGCTGCCGGTCAGTCCGGGAATGCTCCGGATGGGTGTACAACCAATGCTGAAAGGCATCCACCGTCGCAATCCAGGGGAACGTCTCCACGATCCCTTCCAAATGATCCCGCCGCGCCCGACGAAACTCATCGGGCCGATAAAACGCATCCAAATGCTCGCCACCAAGAAGTTCCATGCTCATCGACGCCACTTCGCAAAACTCGATCGGCGCCTCCCGGTACGCGTAAAGTTCCTCACCTTGCGTCGCCATCGTATGGAACGCATGCCCCGCTTCGTGCATCAGGGTCTCGACGTCCCGCTGTTGCCCCACCGCGTTCATAAAAATGAAGGGCAGCCGAGCTTCTGGTAGCGAACTCTGGTAGCCGCCGGGCGCCTTGCCTTTTCGATTCTCGAGATCCAACAACTGCAGTGACCTCATGGACCGAAACTGTTCCGCCAATTCCCCGTTGAGCCGGTCAAAAACCACTTGGGACCCTTCCATCAGCCTTTCAACCGTTTCGAACGGACGCAACGGCGGGCGGTTGAGCGGATCCACCGAGAGATCCCAGGGTCGCAACGTTTTCAGCTCCAACTGCCGTCGGCGCTCTTCCTGCAAGGATCTCAACAGCGGCACGACCTCCGATTCAATGGCGTCGTGAAACGCAGCACAGTCCTGCGGTGTGTAGTCAAACCGCCCCCGGGCCTTGAACGCATAGTCGCGGTAATTCTCGAATCCCGCGTTGCGCGCAATCCGGTGGCGCAAACTCAACAGCGCGTCGAATTGGTCATCAAAAGCATCACGCTCCGCCAGTCGCCGACGCGCCACCAGTTGCCAGGCCTCCTCACGCGTTGCCCGATCCGGCTCTTCCAGATAGCGCCCCATCTGGACCAGCGTCTTTTCCTCGCCCCGAAACACCACCGACAGCGACCCGCTCAGTTTCTGGTACTGCTGGCCCAGTCGTGCTTCTTCCGTTTCCAGCGGAACGTTCTCGTCCCGGTACAGTTCCACATGCACCGCCGTGAACCGATCCAGAATCCCATAGCGAGACACCGGCAACTGGCTCCGGACCGGATGTGCCAAGTATTTCTGCTCCAACACAAACTGTCGTGGCTTCAACTGCGGCTCGATCTGCTCAACGAACTGCAAATACGCCTTCTCGGCATCCGCATCGTCTGTGTGGCAGGTCATCGCGATATACCGCCGCGAGCTTTCCTCGTTCAACCCGGCCGACAACTCCCCCCAATCCAACAGCCACGCCTCCAGCTCCGCCGTCGTCGAGGCCCGGCCCAAGCGCTCTTCCAGTCGATCCAGCAAGGGCGCGATCGCCGACCAATCATCCCACGCCACCCGCGCCGGCAGAAACCGCCGCGGCCGATAGGGAGCCAGTTCGCCAAAGGGCAGTAGACTCATCCCGGCGATCCTCACCGGAACCCGCCCCACCCCGCAAGAATCCCGTCCGCATCCCATCCAGCCGACGCCACGGCTTGCCTGTTGCCGCCCGCCCGCCGGTCCGACTCAATGCGCCATGCCCTCGCGCTCGCGCCTACCGTCCCGCCGGGATTTCATCGGCCATCTCGCCCAGGCTGGAATCGTCGCCTCCTTCGCCCGCACCCACCTCGGTGCCGCAGAAAACGCGCTCTCGCCAACAACCCCCTCCTCGCCGCCGGTCATCGCATATCCCGGCCCCTGGCAGTTCCAAGCTTTACCAAGCCCCCGAACTCGATGTGGGCAGCGAATCCCAGGGCGCCAAACAACGCCGCTTGGAGGTCCGCGGCTCGGGTGACACCGAAGCCAATCCACGGGACCGGGTCCTGGTGGTCGTATCCTACGAGGTACCCGAAATGGATTACTTCAGCCCGAAGGCCCTCCCCTTTCTCGAGGCACTGGTCGGTCGCTACCACGCCGCCGGCATTCCCCTGCACGGACTGTACGCCGACGAAATGCATATCCAGCAGGACTGGGGCTACAACAATCACCATGAGGAAGGCCAGTTCGCGCTCCGCTTTCTCACCCCGAATCTCGCCCGTCGTTTCGCCGAACTGCACGGCGCCGAGTACGCCGATCTCGAGAAATGGCTGGTCTACTTCTGCCATGGACAGCATGGCTTCCTGCCGAACCTCCAGGCCCGCCTTGATGCCCAGCACACCGTGGGCTCCGATCCCGACGCCATCCAACGCACCGCCTTGCTCCGCCGCCGTTACTACGAACTCCTGCACAACACTGTCGTCGGGTTGTTCGCCCGGGCCAAAGCCTCCGCCGAGAGACTCTATGGCCACCCCCTCGAAGCCCGGGCCCATGCCACCTGGGCCCAAAGTCCCACCATCGATTTCTGGAATACCCGCGACCAGCCCCTCGCACCGCGGCAGTACGAGTACACCTCGGATTTTCTCTGGTCGAACACCATCCAGCAGGCCGCCAGCGCATGCAGCGATTACTTCAAATGGAATGAGTTCCTCACGGGCGGCGGTAACGACCACGCGGAGGGAGGGTGGTCCGACCGCAATTACTACGGCCTGGCCCTGGCCTGTTCCACCGGCAGCCTGAATGACGTTCCCAACGCTTACGCCGCCGCCTGGGGCATGCCCGCCGCCGCGCTCGAGCGCCATCGCAACCTCGAAAACGCCTTCGGCTGCTCGCCCGATCCCGCCTTGGCCGCAGTCACTGATTTCGCCCATCGCGAAGTTCCCGTCCTGATGCTCTACCCGGCCTCCCTCGTCGCCAGCGACGAGCGCTTTGGTTCGTGGATGGTCCAGTACGGCTACGCCAACTACGTGACCCCGGCCAAGCTGCTGGAACACGCCCGTATCGAATCCGACGGATCGGTGAGTCTGCGCGGGCGAAAGTACCGGACCCTTGCCGTTCTCTTCGAACCGCTCCCGCCTCCGGAACTCCTGCCGTTGCTCGAACGCTTCGTGGCCGCAGGCGGACGCCTGATCTGGTCCGGCCCACCCCCGCGGCTCGACCTCGCCGGCCAGCCCATTCTTGATCGCTGGAAAAAGCTTTGCGGTGTCCAGACACTCCACACCACCCACGAAGGCCTCACTCTCCCCGGTACCCTCGTCACCTTCGAGGGCTCGCTGCGTCAGGTGCCGCCCCAAACCCTGCTGACGGATCTACGCGTCGACCAAGTCTGGCCCGTCGAAGCGATACATGATCACGCCATCGTCGCGCGAATCGGCTCCCGCGTTGTCGGAGTCCACCATGCTCCCAATAACCAAGGCTCGGTAACCTACCTTGGGTTCCGCCCTCGGGACGACCAAGCCGCTTCTCTCGGCCACGAAGTTCAGACCTGGTTCGGAATCCTTTCGGCCCTCGGCGCCTACGACGGACCCGACGATCCGTCGGTCGTCTCGCGAGGTTACCCCTACCTGGCGACCCGGTTTCCCAACGGCACGATCGCCATCGCCGCCCATTACCGGAATCACATCGAAAGCTGGCCCGGCGGTTTCCACCGCAACACTGCCCAGGACGACGAGATCCTGAAACACAACCCGCCGCCGTCAGACTCTCTGGAGATCGACGACCTGACCGTCAGCGGACGGCGGATTCGTTTCCGTGGCACCCGGGTCGTCGCGTTCCGCGAGGATGACACGCGCCGACTACTCGCCTTCGCGGGTCACCAAACCGACCGCATCCGCCTTGACAACCGCGAACACGTGTTCGCCGACAAGCCGGTGGGTTTCATCGCCTGGGCCCCGGTGGCCCTGGCTAGGCAAACGCCCGGCGGCGCCCGGTTGGAGATCTGGGTACAAGGTGCTGCCAGAATCCGCATTCCCTGGCCCGCAGATGGGGGAAGCCCGCGCCTGGTGCACGCCGGAAACAAGCCAGGAACCTCGGGAGCGGCGACGGAAGCTAAGCTGAACGACGGCTGGCTGGAATTCGAGGCTGGTCCGGGCAAAGCCCAGGGGCACCTCTACCTGTTGGAACCGGGACCCGGACAACCCTCCGTCAGTCCGTAGCACCGACCGCCTGTCGGCTTGTCGGAGCACCGATTCCACCGCCGCACACTGGCCGCCCTCGACACGGCAGGCCAGGCGCGTCGTTTCGAGCAGAAACCCAGGTGACCCGGCCTCCGCCAATGGGTACGCTCAGCGCATCTTGCGACGTCCATCGCCCAGCCCCGTGGTTCGACTCCTGCGCGAACTCATCGCCCTGCCCAGCGTCAACCCGGCGTTCCTGCCGGCCAACGACCCGCTCAACGGAGAACAACGGGTCGCCGATTTCGTCGCTTCCATCGGAGCTCAGGCCGGCTTAAGCGTGGACTTCCAGGAAGTACTTCCCGGCCGGCGCAACGTGCTGCTCCGCCTCACACCCCCGGGCCGCATCCGGCACCGCATCCTCCTCGCGCCCCATCTCGACACCGTCGGCAGCGTCGACGGTTCCCTCGAAATCTTCAAACCCACCTTGGCGAACGGCCGGGTCTGGGGACGCGGAGCCTGCGACACCAAAGGTTGTGTCGCCGCCATGCTGACCGCCTTGTTCGACGTGGCCGCAAGCTCAGCCCGTCCTGCACAAACCGAAATCGTGTTCGCCGGACTCATCGACGAGGAGAATCAACAACTGGGTTCCCGGGCCCTCAGCCGTTCCCGCCTGCGCGCCGATCTCGGAATCGTCGGCGAACCCACCCGCCTCGAAGTCGTCACCGCCCACAAAGGCGATGTCTGGGCCCAGATTGAAACCCGCGGCAAAGCCGCCCACGGCGCCCGTCCGGACCTCGGCATCAACGCGGTCCGTTCCATGGCCCGCGTCGTCGAACTCCTCGAGGGCGACTACGCAGCCGAACTGGCCCGTCGCCCTGTCCATCCGCTTCTCGGCGGCCCCACAATCAACGTGGGCATGATCCGCGGCGGCAGCCAGCCGAACATTGTTCCGGACCGATGCGTCATCGAGGTCGACCGCCGCACCGTTCCTGGCGAAACGGAAGCGGGCGCCAAGCGCGAGATCGCATCGTTCCTGCGAAAACGCGACGTGAAGGCGACCCTGGTGGACATGAAGGGCGTGACCGCCCCTCCCCTTGAGACAGATCCCAACCTGCCCTGGGTCCAACGCTTCCTGAACGCAACCGGGCGGCGCGAAACGCGAGGGGTCACCTACTTCTGTGACGCCGCCATTCTCGCCCTCGGCGGCATTCCCTGCGTCGTGTTTGGCCCGGGTGACATCGCCCAGGCGCACACCGCACGCGAGTGGATCTCGATCGCATCGCTGGAACGTGGAACGGCGCTCCTGAAAAGTTTCCTCGAACGGCTTCCGTGAGCGCTCCCGGCCCTGCTTCGGCGCCAGAATCGCGCCATGATCACGTCGCGTTCTTCCGCCAAAGCGGCTGGATGCTCCTGGCGAACGCCCTCGCCGGCATCTTCTTCACCCTCGCCAATAATCCCGCCGGCCAGATCGCCAATGCCCCTGGAGTCGGTCAAGCCGAGTTCGCCACGTTCGGCGCCCTGCTCGACTGGCTGATCCTGTTGGGAATCCCCGCGGCCGGGCTTCAGGCAGTGTTCGCCCAACTCGCCTCGGGCGCCGTCGACACCGACCGCCAGCGACAATTGCGCGCCACCGTTCGCACCGTTCTCCTGGTGGTGGTGACCGCCTGGACTCTCGCCGCCGTCGGCGCATGGATCGGCCGCGGTCGAATCCTTTCGACCTTCCAGATCGCCAATCCCTGGGCACTCGCCTTCACCGTGGGAACAGTTCTCATCGGTCTCGTCTACCCCGTCTTCGCCGGACTGCTACAAGGGGGCCAGCGTTTTCTCTGGCTGGGCAATGCGGCCATCACGTCCGGAGCCGGCCGCCTGATCGGAGTGACACTGGCGGTTGTCGCCTTTGGGTATCTCGCAGCCGGAGCCATGGCCGGCGTCATGCTCGGCTCCCTGGCAGCCTTGTTCATCGCCGTCGCGAGCAGCCACTCGGCTTGGTGGGGTCCTTCCTTGGCCAATCGTGACTGGGCCTGGGTGCGTCCCTGCGTGGCGCTCACCGTCGGCTTGGCCGCCGGGACCGTCATGCTCGCCGCCGATTCTACCTTCGTACAATCTACGTTCACGGGTCAGGAAAGGGCGTTCTACGTCGCTGCCGGCAAGGTTGGCCGGGCCATGGTCTTTTTGACCATGCCGCTCGCGCTGGTTCTCTTCCCCCGCGTTGCCAAGAGCGCCGCGACCGGACAACCCACTCAAGCGCTCAAGCTGGCCCTCGGCGCCACCCTCGGCACCGGCATTGCCGCCGCCCTCTTCTGTTCGGCCTTTCCGAAGCTGACGATTCAGATGCTTTACTTCGGGAACCCGGTCTTCCTACCGGCCGCGGAACTCATACCTACCTTCTGCTGGTGCATGCTTCCGCTGACCGCCGCGTACACCCTGGTGAACAACATCCTCGCCCGAAAGCGGTTCGCCGCGGTGCCCTGGCTGCTCCTGGTCGCCGTGGGTTACGCCACCTCCCTTGCCTCAATGCGTGAGGGCATCCTTCGCCAGGCATCCCCTCTCCTGGAAGCCAGTGAAGTCCGTCCTTCCTGGATCGATCGACTGAAGGAACCTACGGGCTCTCTCGATACTCACCTCCACGACGCGCTTATCCAGGCCTCGCGAACGTCGTCACCGTCAGCCCCCGCTTCCAGCCTTCAAACCCTCCGTTTCCCGGACTCCACCGAACGCCTGGCCAACAGCATCAACCAGTTCCTTGCCCGGGAATCCCTGTACGATACCCACCGCTTCGCCGACATCATTCTACGCCCCGAAACCAAGTCCCTTCTGGCCGGAAACCCCACCGGCCAGGAACTGGCCTGGCTCAATCGCCGACTGTTGGAGGATGCCTATCCCGACGATCTCAAACGCAGGCCTGCCTTCCGGCTCTTCGACGAATCCCGTCGCGTGCTCCGCACGCTCGGCTTCTTCAGCCTCCTTCTACTCGCGGTATCGGTTCTGTTTTCCCTGCCGCGCGCGGGGGAAGCGAAGGCGGCGCCCCAAGCTTGAGGTAGAGCCATTGCTCGATCGGACGAAGCGGCGCCAGCATCCGGTAAAAGGGTGAGTACACCAACCGCAGCCGGACGATGCTCAGGAACATGGTGAGCGAACTTCGCCCCAGCGTGATTTTCGATCCGATCTGATCGGTCCATTCGGTCGGGACCTCCCGGACCCGAAATCCCGCGCGTTTAAGGCAGTAGAGCAGGTTGATATCGAAGGCGAGGTCCGCCGTCCTTAGATCGTTATGGATCGCCTGAACTGCCTCACGCCGCATCACCTTCGCGCCGCATTGCGTGTCCTGGATGCCCATCCAGAAAAAGCCTTCCACAATGGAATGAAAGATCCGGCTCGCCAGCCGCCGCTTCCACGGTTGCTCCTCGCCGAGTTTCGATTCCGGCATCCATCGTGACCCGATCACACAATCCTTGCCAGGCATCCGCTTCACCAAATCGTGAAACGCCGCCGGAGGCGTTGCTCCGTCGGCGTCGACGTACCCAATCAGATCGGTTCCCGGTGCGAGCTTGAGCCCCTCAATCAAGGCGCCGCCCTTGCCGATCGGGGCCGGGAAATCCAGCCAACCGATCCCGCCGCAGGTCGCCGCGGCTTGCCGCACCACATGGATTGTGCCGTCCCGGCAACCGTTCAGGACCACCACCAGCAGGAAAGGACCACGGTAGTGCTCCTTGAAGTATTTCGAGTAGGCGAGGAGGACCGGACCAATCCGGGCCTCCTCGTTGTAGGCAGGAATCAGCAGCAAGAGTCGCGGATCCGTCTCGGGCACGCGAAACGGTTACCGAAGCCACCGCCTGAAGGCAATCGTGAGCACGTTCAGGGAAGGCCCACGCCAACCACCTGACCCCGGATTTCCCCCGGCGCGTTCGCCACGGTGTGCACATTCACATAGGTCAATCCGCCGAGCAGATCTTCCTTCTGCGCCGGTGTCAGCAGCACCGATCCGGTAAACGCACCCGCCTCCGCGAATGAACCCTGGTGGAACGGCGCCAGATCAATCATCACGCCCGCATTCACTCCGACCGCCGCCGGCCCATGAATGTGCGCCCGCGTCGCCGGCCCCGATAGTCCGCCGTAACGGATGTCGAAGGAGAGCATGTCGCCCTCCAGACGGAGGAGCGCCCGGCCCGTTCCCGAGGTCGTCACGGCCGGCACCTCCGAGTCTCCACTCAACGTCGCCCCCATCGGGAAACCCGTCACACAGGGCATTACCTGACCGCGGATCTCCCCCGCCGCATTCGCCGCCGTGTGCACGTTCACGTAGGTCAGCCCCGAGACGAGCGACACCAGCTGTTCGGGAGTCAGCGTTACCGTTCCCAAAAACCGTCCGGACATTCCGAACGGTCCATCGTGGAAAGGCTCAAGATCGATCAGAACTCCCGCGCTCACTCCGATCGCCCCCGACCCGTGGATGTGCGCCCGCGTCGCCGCCCCCGACAGCCCCGAGTAGGTGATCACGAACGCCAATTGATCCCCCTGCAGGGTGAAGTGCGCGCTTCCGCGCCCGGCCGTCACCACCGGTGTCGGCGCTTCTTGCGCCCCGCTCAAAACCGCGCCCATGGCCACCGGAACCACCTGCCCCCGGATCTCCCCGGGCTTGTTGGCATCGGTATGTATGTTGACGTAGGTCATCCCGCTCAGGATCAACGCCTTCTGTTCGCTGGTCAGAATCACCGAACCAGCGAGCGTTCCGGACGTCCCGAAGGCACCGCCGTTGAACGGCGCCAGATCGATCAAGACACCCGCCGCAACATCCGCCGACGCGGGACCATGAATGTGCGCCAGGGTCGCCGGACCGGACAGTCCGGAGTAATCGATCCTGAAGGTCAGCGTGCTGCCCTCCAACTGAAGCATTCCCGAACCCTTTCCGGTCGTCGCCACTGCCGTGGGCCGTTCATACGCGCCGCTCAGCACCACGCCCAGAGGCACCACGCCGCCCATCGCCAGGTCCGCGACTCGAAACAACCCGGAATCCCCGCGGACCGTCACGCTGGCCGTCAATCCGGTGGTCACTCCGCCCGAGACGCACCAGGGATCCGAGACGAGGGCTTTGCTCTGGACCACATAGGGTCCGCCGCCCGCCGTCCAATCCACCTCCACGTTGGCCCCATTGCGAGCCACCCGCGTCATACGCGTCGCAAGCGGCGGGTTCACCGTCATCCCCACCGCACCCGAAGTCGTTACCGTACCCGCGTTATCCGTTGCCTTGGCCGTGATGGCGTGAGCGCCCAACGCCCAATCCACTAGCAAGCTGTAGGGCGCGGCGTCATCGACGCCCAGGAGCCGATCCCCATCGAAAAATTCCACCTTCGCCACCGTCCCATCGGCGTCCGCGGCGGTCACCTCGATCGACGCCAGAGCCGGCGCCGTGAGCGTCGCGCCGTTCGCCGGGCTGCTGATCGCCACGGTAGGAGCCGTGTTGGCGGGTGGTTTGCTGTTGGCGTTGCCAGGGTTCGTCACCCGTGCCCCCGCCGTCGCCGACCCATCGCCGTCCGCGTCGCCCAACTCGGAGCCGTTGGCCGTGCCGTCCGCGTCGGAATCCAGCGCCGCAAGGGTCGGTGACCAGAATTGCGTGTTCGATGGCCCCCCCACAATCGCATGTACCGCGAGCCCGAAGGGGTTTCGTGGCCCGCCACCGGATGGCGAGACATGGCAGTTGGCACAGCCAAAGCTCGCTCCATTGGGGATCATCCCCACTCGAAAGTTCCGCGCCGACGCCGCCATCGGCACACTCAAACTCAAAACGGCCAACCAGACCAACCGGGTCACCAGACCTCCGCCTCCAAATCGATGTTTGCTCATGGGTTCGTAAAGTTCTTGGGTTCAACTCCAATGCCGAAAGGACCTAACCGGCGATAAGATGCCTGAGCCCCCGAAAGTGTTCCTGAGTATTTTTACTCGCCCGAATCCCGACCATGCCGGAGCTTTTCCCATCATTTCACCCGAGCCGGGAACCAATCCCTCCCATCACGACTCCCATCAGTAACGATCTGCAGCATGCGTAGCGACGTGGATTTCGAACGCCTTGTGCTCGAACACCACGAGGCGCTCTACCGTTTCGCTCGCAGCATGACCCGAAATGAACCCGATGCCCGCGACCTGGTCCAAGAGACGTTTCTTCGATGGGCCCAGCGAGGACATCAACTGTCCGACATCTCCAAGGTCAAGTCATGGCTCTTCACCACCCTGTATCGTGAATCCGCTGCCAAAGCCCGGCGCGCCGTCCGCTTTCCCCATGATTCCATCGAATCAGCCGAACTCGAACTTCCCGAAATCCCCTCCGACGCCCCCAACCGCACCGACGGATCCCTGATCGTCGACGCCCTGAGCCAATTGGATGATACGTTCCGCGCGCCGATCGCACTGTTCTACCTGGAGGACTATTCCTACCCCGAGATCGCCGAGATTCTTGAAATCCCGCTGGGCACCGTAAAATCCCGCCTCGCCCGAGGCATCGCCCACCTCCAACGCGCGCTCGCCAATCCCTCCCCACCCCGGACGCCTCCAACCACCCCCACCCATGGAGCGAGCCCAAGCTAAAGAGATTCTCACCCGCTGGCGCCCAGGCACCCCCCTGGACTTGGATCCCGATGTCCAGCAGGCCCGTCACTTCGCCGAAGGCGACCCGGAAACCGCCCGTTGGCTCGAACGCCACGCGCGTTTTCAGGACGCCACTTCCAAGGCCCTTCGCCAGCTTACCGTTCCTTCCTCTCTCCCCAGCGAGATCGTCGCCCGTCAGCGCATCCACAGACCCGTTTTCCGATGGAACCAGCCCGTCTGGATCGCCGCCGCCGCCTGCTTGGTCGCCGCGTTCCTCTGGGTGGGATCCGTCTTCCTCGTCGATCCAGGCACCGACTACACCACCTTCCGCAGTCGAATGGTGCGCGCCGCCATTCGTGAATACCGCATGGAGATCACCACCAACGACGTCCCCTCCATCCGGTCGTACCTCGCCCGCCATAGCGCACCCGCGGATTTTGAATTTCCTTCCGGCCTGGCCAGCTTGCCGGCCATCGGCGCCGGCACGCTCAGTTGGCAGGGCGGCCGGACCACCATGGTCTGTCTCGATGGCGGTCCCGATGGCATGCTCTACGTGTTCGTCGTCCCCGAATCCGGGCTCTCAGCTATCCCACCCGCCGAAACCCAATTCGCCCGCGTCAACCGTCTCTCCACCGGCACCTGGTCGCACAACGGCAGGACCTACGTCGTCGCGTCTTCCGCCAGCCTGGATGCCATCCGGAAATACTTCTGAGGGTCATGGAGCGCTGCTCGTCGCCGGCGAAACTGCACGGGTCGCCCGCCACATCAGCCACTCGAAATCCTCCCGCTCCCCCGCCGGAATCGCCATCGGTAGATCCGCGGCATCAGGCCGGGCCGGCGGTTTCGTCAAGGCATGTCGCCATCGATGCTGTTCTCCGTGCCCGTCCAGAAACGATAGGACCACCCCGCCCCCGTGACTTGATCCCGGTAGATCCACCCACTCGTCCTGAGCCAACCGGTTGAGAAAATAACCGTCATTGATGCTGTCGGGATGCTCGTCAATGAAGGTGAAAATCGCCGAGGCTATCCGAATGTCCCCCAGCCGAAGATACTGGCGGTAGGACGGGTTGTTCGTATTCCGACCGCCTTGAAGAAATGGCCCCGCGTTGCCGACCATCGCATTCAGCGACACACTCCGCAGCCGCGCCTCCCAACCCGCTGAACGCTGGATAGGACTCAGCACGCGATCCGATGGGCAGCGGTAGACCCCGTTCCCACCCGAAAGAAAGGGACCCAGCCCGCCGGCGCGCAGCCAGGCAAAATTGGTGTTCGACGCATCCAACTCCCAGTTCAGGAGACTGGTCGCCCAGTTGTCGAATCGACCGGACTCAATCGCGTCCAGAATGCCGCTGGCGCCATGGTTGTAAGGCAACCGGTCCTCGGAATCCCCGGCGTACAGATGAAGCGCCAGGGACAGCTGCCGGTGATTCGCCAGGCAGGCTGCCGCCTTCCCTTTCGCCCGCGCCCGCCCCAAGGCCGGCAAAATCATAGACGCCAGAACTGCAATGATCGCGATCACGACCAGCAACTCGACCAGGGTGAATCCCCCCAGCCTGCTGTAACAATTCCTAGCGTCCCGTGCGCGCACCACCTTCGGAAATGCCCCAATCCCACCACCCTGGCGAGGCGATTCTTCCGTCCACTCGATTCATCGGCATGAATCCCGGCGATTTGACCCTATCAGAAATGCCAGAGTTGGCGCCCCGACACACCGGTTCGCCCTCGCCCGTCCGTCCCGTAAAACCGGCAACTCGCCAAGAATTTCTGGCATCTCGCCCCAATCCACGTTTGGTTCCCGGAACGATTCACATACTCCGCCCCCGAGTCGTCCGTTAACGCGATCGAATCCTTCGTATCATGAGTTCTGAAATGCCCCTTCCCGTGACGCCACGACGCACCTACGTCCGAGCCGTCGGCCCCCGGTTGCGACTCGTGCTGTTCAGCGTGTTCGGACTTTTCGCACTGCTCGGCGCCAATTCCGCCTACCTCTCCGCCATCACCTTTCTCGAGTGGTTTCAGCGGCCCACCCTGTACCAGAATTATTTCTACCAGGTCATGTTCGGGCTCCATCTGGTGCTCGGGTTCATTTTCATCGTCCCGTTCCTCGCCTTCGGTCTCATCCACCTCAAGAACTCCCGCAACCGTCCCAACCGACGGGCCGTCCGCGTCGGTTACGCCCTCTTCGTCGCCGGCATCATCATCCTCGTCACCGGCGTCGCTCTCACCCGCATCGACATTTTCCAGTTCAAAAACCTCGGTCTCAAAGACCCCCAGGCCCGCTCCATCGCCTACTGGGCGCACGTCGCCGCACCCCTCCTTTGTATCTGGCTCTACGTCCTCCACCGCCTCGCCGGCCCCCGCATCCGCTGGCGCTTGGGCCTCGGCGGAGCCGCCGCAGTCGCCGCCGTGGTTCTCGCCATGGTTTTTTTCCACTCACTCCACCCCCAAAAAAGCCAGCTCGCCTCGAGCGAAGGCCGTCGCTACTTCCATCCTTCCAGCGCCAAAACGGTTTCCGGAAATTTCGTCCCGGCCGCAACCCTCATGATGGACGACTACTGCAAGAAGTGCCATGAGGACGTCTACACCGGCTGGTTCCACAGCTCCCATCGGTTCAGTTCGTTCAACAATCCGTTCTACCTCTTCGCCGTCAACGAAACCCGGCAGGTCAGCCTCGCCAAGGACGGCGACGTTAAACGCTCCCGCTGGTGCGCCGGTTGCCATGATCCCGTCCCGTTTTTCAGCGGCGCCTTTGACAACCCGGGGTTCGACATGACCAACCATCCGACCGCCAGAGCCGGCATCACCTGCACCGCCTGCCATGCCGTCACCTCGGTCGACAGCCCCATCGGGAACGCCGATTACACCATCGACGAACCGATCCACTACCCGTTCGCGTATTCCACCAACCGGGCCCTCCAGTGGATCAACAATCAGCTCGTCAAAGCTAAGCCGGAGTTCCACAAACGCGTCTTCCTGAAACCCTTCATGAAAACCGAGGAATTCTGCGGCACCTGCCACAAGGTCAGTCTTCCCGGCGAGGTCACCCAGTATAAGGAATGGCTCCGCGGTCAGAACCACTACGATACATTCCTCCTCAGCGGCGCCGGACATGGCGCGCGGTCCTTCTATTACCCCCCCAAGGCCGAGGAGAACTGCAACGGCTGCCACATGCCCCTCCTGCCCTCCCAGGATTTCGCCGCGAATTTCTTCAACCCCACCAACACGTCCCAACGCTACATTCACAACCACCTTTTCCCTTCCGCCAACAACGCGCTTCCCTACCTCCGCGGCGAGCAGGACATCGTCCAACGCCACGCCGAGTTCGGCACCAATTCCGTCCGCATCGACATCTTCGGCGTCAAGGAAGGTGGCACCATCGACGGCCGCCTGATCGGCCCTCTCCGACCCGATGTCCCCGCCCTGAAACCAGGCGGCACCTACCTCCTGGAAGTTGTCCTCCGCACCCTGCGCGTCGCTCACCCCTTCTCCCAGGGCACCGCCGATTCCAATGAAATCTGGGTCGACGTGCTCGCCCGCAGCAGCCAGCGCATCGTCGCCCGCAGCGGTGGCCTCGGACCCCACAATGAAGTCGATCCCTGGTCCCACTTCATCAACGTCTACATGCTCGACAAGGACGGCAACCGTATCGACCGCCGCAATCCCCAGGACATCTTCACCCCCCTCTACAACAACCAAATCCCGCCCGGCGCCGGCTTCGTCGTCCACTACGCCTTCACCGTGCCTGAAGACCTTGATGCACCCCTCGATTTCGAGGTGAAGCTCAACTACCGCAAGTTCGACACCATCTTCTTCAATTACGTCTACGGCACCGGCTTCACCAACGGCGCTCCTTTCCAACGCACCAACGACCTTCCCATCCGCATCATCGCCCGCGATTCCATCCGCTTCCCCATCGATGGCGTCCAAGTTCCAGCCGCTTCCAATGTCGCCTCCACTATCCCACCCTGGCAGCGCTGGAACGACTACGGCATCGGACTGCTCAACAAAGGCGACAAGGGCAGCGAAAAGGGCGAACTCATCCAGGCCACCCACGCCTTTGAGCAGGTCGAAAAACTCGGACGCTTCGACGGCCCCGTGAACCTGGCCCGCGTCTACTTCAAGGAAGGCCGGCTTAACGACGCCGTCGCCGCCCTCCGCCGTGCCGCGGATACCAATTCCTTCTCTCCCCAGGTCCCCCGTTGGACCCGCGCCTGGTTCACCGGGCTCGTCAACAAACAGAACGGCTTCCTCAACGAAGCCATCGCCGAGTTCACATCCATCATTGAGGATCGTTACCCCGAACTGGATCAGAGGGGCCTGGATTTCAGCCGCGACTACGAGGTTCTCAACGAACTCGGACAAACCTTGTTCGAACGCGCCAAAATGGAGCGGGGCGCCCAGCGGAAGGCCGACCGCGAACGCTTCCTGCGCGACGCCGTCCGGCGCTTTGATCAAGCCCTCGCCATCGACCCGGAAAACGTCACAGCCCACTACAACCTCGGCCTCCTCCACGCCCAGCTCGGCGACGAACCCAAAGCCAGCGAACATCGCCGACTCCACGAGAAATACCGCCCCGACGACAACGCCCGGGATCGTGCCGTCACAGCCGCACGCCTGCGCGACCCCGCCGCCGATCACGCCGCCCAAGCCATCGTCATCTACGACCTCCAGCGGCCCGAAACACTGGGTCTACCGTCCAAGCCCAAGTCGGTCGCCACAACCGCCACACCCTGAACAGATCGTCCGCAGACACCGCTCGGCCGACGCAACCAGGATCGCAGATCCTCCGAGCGCCCTCCATTCGAGCTAGTTCATCTGCCCTTCATTCCCAGTCCCGGAACTCGACGGCGTCTCCACCACGAGTTCCTCCACCCGGCTCCGATGCAGCGCGAAGGTCAATCGGAGATTCGTCGCACCCGCTGGCGGTGTAAGGCCAAAGGCGTAGTGTTCACCGCTCCAGAGGCCTGACCGCACCTCCGCCGGGCACCCTTGCTCGTCCACCGCGCTCACCAACGTCAACCGTCGATCCAAACTTCCCGGCGAAACCTCCACCCAGAGGGTGAACACGTTCGAATCGCCGGTCCATCGGTTCCAAAGCTCCTGAAACGCTCCCGGAACCACTCCTCCAGGCGCGGTCAACGAGTGCAGCCGAAGTGTGGCCCCGCCAACCGTCGCCGCACCCGACGGCATCTCCACGGACCCACCACGCCTTGGCAAGGCCAGAGACTGCGGTCGCCAGAGTTCACCCTTCTCGAAACCTGCTAACCGCGAGAATTCCACCCGCAACCGACACACCGATTCGTCCGCCGCCATCGGCAGGAACACCCGGCCGGTGTCGGCTTCTCCCGGGGACAACGCCTCCACCGCCCAAATCGACTTCGCCCCGCTTCGAAGACTCAACATCTCCACCGTTTCCGCCCGCCAATCCGCGGCCGAGTTGCCGAATGCTTGAACACCCAGTCGCAGCTCCACACCGCTCCCACGCCCATCGACCGCCTGCGAGACCGGGCCCGATTGCCCCGGCAAAACGCCCTCAACCTCCACCTCGACCTCCTGGCTGTCCTCAATCACACGCTTCCAAAACGCACCCGAACCCCGATATCGGCCATCTGCCTGAATCTTAGCCCGCCCATGGTCTCGCTTAGTATAGTGTGGATGCATACGTCCTATGCTGTACGCAGTATTTACTATTTCATCCTTTAAACTTGTCATTTATATTCATAAACTGTTGCTGTATAAAAGATTAAAAAACATTTCAGACGAGTCCCCAGTCCAAAAATTCAGCCTGGTCGGTTCAGCGGATGGACTGCACCTCGAAATCGACGTGGGTGGTTGCCACAAAAGAATAGAGATGACCCGGCCCGAAAAAGGCTAAAACTCCAGCACAGCGAGAGCCGAAGAGCGAAAGACATAAACCTCATCTCCAACGAAAAAAGGGATTGCGGCAAGGACTCGGCCTAGGTTTCATTACCGTCCCCTGCGGGGGTCAACGAGTGCCTCGGTAGCTCAATGGTAGAGCAGTTGACTCTTAATCAATTGGTTTCAGGTTCAAGTCCTGACCGGGGCACCACTTTCAGCGGGAAGGATTTACAAGCGAATTAGACTTCCAGTCCTCAACCTTCCGCGCCACTTCTGCGCCACATTTGGCGAAACCCAAGGACAGCTCGCCATCGACCGCACTGGATTCCCATCAGTCGCACCGCAAATCCCAGTTGGAGGCGAACGAACCTCGGGTCCGGGGACGCGAAGGCGGTCCTGTTCCAGAACGGAATCTGGCGCGAGTGGGGCGCCGCGGTGAACGGACCGGCCGCTGGCTGCGTCATCAAGCCGGCAAGGCGGTCACCTGCCGAGGCTGCGGCGAAATCCTCGACTGGCGACGCTCCGTGTCGCTGAACCTGATCCGGGGTGCCGAAATGATCGCCACCTGCATCCTCTGCGTCGACTGCGGCGATGCCGGGGCGATCCATGCCGCCCGAAGGGCCGGCCGAGCGCGGGAACCCGACTTGGTGATTCGTGAAGCCGACGGCCGCCTTCTGGACCGCGCTTGCCCGGATGATGGCGATGCGGCCTGAGAAGCTAGCGAAGTGCCCGGCCCAGGCGACCCGCGATGCGGAGCGCAATCGTTGACCTCGGAAGGAGGCGACGCACGCTGCGTGAGCATTGGCCAGCGCATCCAGCGGTAGCTTCACCGTCTCACAGCCCGCGTAGCTGAATATCCTTGAACCGGATTCTCAACTCGTCGCCCGAGTGAAGCTGCAACGCGAGGTGGCCCAGTCGGCCCACCTTTCGGGAGACATGGGCGGCGTTGTCCAGCACGCCGGCCCCGTCCCAATCCGTGCGGACCACGCCGTTCACCACGGTCCTGACCCGGGTGCCCTGGCAGATGAGGACCAACTCGTTCCATCCGTCGCCCTGGTCGGCGTACCGAAAGACATGGTTCGTGGGCTCATGCTTCGGGTCCATGCTCCAGTCCTTCAGGCTGGGCGAGACCCAGCGCTGCTCGCCGCGGGTCTCGTCGTAGATCAAGCCCGTGCGCCAGGTCATGGGCCCCGGCGGGTGGATGTCCACCTGGGGACCGTCGAGCCAGCCGCCATTGGCCGTTTCATCGAAGCGGCTTCGGAATTGCAACCCACTGTTGCCGGGAGAGTCCCGGTACACCTGGAAGCGGAGCCTCAACTCAAAGTCGCCGTACTCGCGCTCGGAGACGAGCCAGACGTAGTTATGGTTCCCCCGGCCCATGGAGTCGCAGAGGATCGTGCCCTGGTCGGCCTTCCAAAAACCCTTGCCTGCGTCGGGGGGTTGGCAACGCACCGTCCAACCGGAGAGGTCCGTGCCGTTGAAGAGCGGTGTCCACGCGGTACCCCCTTCTGGAGTGGCAGCACGGATGCCTAACGGGAGAAGGAGGACCACGGCCAGGCCAAGCAGCGTCCATCGAGGCGTCGGGTTCATGTCGTTCGAGGGCGTTCGAGGGCACGTTGCGGTCAGGGTGGAGGGAGTCAATGGCCTGGTGGCGGCGCAGGCCTGGGTGGGTTCGGCGGGAGCACTGACTTTTTCGTCGACGGCGAGGACAGCGGTTGCAACCGCCCCGATGCGCTGGTGGCCGATCTGTTCACTGCTCCGCCCGACGATGCCGATTCCCAAGGTGGCGTCCTGCATCTGGCCGCGGGTAACGTCGATCTCCTGTTGATCGCGATCGACAGCGGTCCGGATCGAATGATGTACGCCGGGCCGGTGATGAGTCATTACGAGTTCCTCGAGCCGGGTCCGACGCTGAAGCGCCTGACGGACTCCGACTGGCGAAGTCGCCTGGCCGGTCGCCCGGCGCGTCCCGAATGGACTCGCGGCCACTGCGTCCCACGGCCGTGAAACGCTCCCGCACGCGACCTTGGGAGGGCCGGAGAACAGACCGGAATCACCTATGCCGCGGCGTCGCCAGGGATCCGGCGATTCTGGAAGCAGGCGGAGAAGCGTCCGGAGCTGGCGGCGTTTGCACATCGATTGAGGGATAGAATGTCAAAAGTCGGTGTTTGACCCCATTGCCCCTACTCCCGGAAAGAACCAGGCCACCCACCAGTCCCGAGCCCCTAGAGCCCAGAACAGCGCCGCCAACGCCAAATAGGGGCCGAATGGAATCTGGGCCGACCATTGGCGTCGGCGCATGGAAATCAGTCCAAGATTCACCAACAGCCCCGCCACCGAACTGCCCAATAACGTGAAAACCACCCCTTGCCACCCGGTGAAGGCTCCGATCGCCGCCATGAATTTGACGTCTCCCCAACCCATTGCCTCCCGCGGGACCGTCACCTGATCCGCCTCGGCCGCCATCCAGGTCACCGTGGAAGCGTCGACTTCCTCGTCACCAATCACGAGCAGACCCGCCCGAAGTTTGAGCCGGACCATCACGCTTTGATAGCAGCGGTCCGTTAGTTCCAAGCGGCTCGCGTGGAACATTAGGGTGTCGGAGACCCGGAAAAAGACCTCTTCGTACGGCAGCACCCGATCCGGCAAGTGCAACTCCGTCTCGGTGAACACCATCCGCGTGCCTTCCGGCAACCGCAACCGCTGCCGGCCAAACAGCAACTTGCCTAATTCCAGGATGGCGAAAACCACTCCGGCGCCCACCACCAACCCGATCAACGACGACCTCAGCGCCGGCCAGACGTAGGTCTGACTCTGGATCGAGGGAGCAATCACGGAGCACACCACGCCGACTGCGGTTCCGCCGAGGGTGATCTCGTCTGGAATGATCAGGTGCTCCAGGTCGATGAATGTCGCGACGATCAAGCCGGCCGTGAAAACCACCAGGGCCAACACACCCAGCACGCTGACCATCCCATGCTGAATCCACAGAATGGCGAAGAGCATTCCGGTCAGCGCCTCGACCAGGATATAACGCGGCGAGATCCGTGCCCCGCAGCCCGCGCACCTGCCCCGCAACGCCAGCCACGAAAAAATCGGGATGTTCTGCCACCAACGAATCAACGCGCCACACCCCGGACAGTGCGACGGCGGAGTGACAATGCTCTCGCCCAGAGGCATCCGGTGGATGCACACGTTTAAGAAGCTTCCCACCATCGATCCCAAAACAAAGAAAACCGCCGTCCAGAAATGGAATGGTAGACTCGCCCACATCTTCAAGTCGAACACCGCGGCTGCCGTGAAGTTCACGCGTGGGTCCTCTCCCCGTAGACATGCTCCCAAAGGGCTGTCCGCATGGCCGACAACGGAGCCGTGCGCCCCGACCAGATCTCGAGCGCCGCAGCCCCCTGATATAACAGCATGCCCAATCCGTTGGCTGTGCGGCATTTCCTCCTCCGAGCCTCCGCCAGAAAGGGCGTTTCCGCCGGTCTATAAATCATGTCATAGGCAGCCGTGGCCCGGCTCGGATCAAAACGCGCCGTGTCGTACGGCAACGGATCCCCGGGCTTCAACCCCGCGGATGTGGCGTTCAACACCAGGTCCACCGAACCCTCCGGGTACCCCACCCGGACCCGTCCTTCCATGCCAGGATCTGCAGCGATGATCTCCCTCGCCACGGCCGCGGCTTTGGATTCGGTGCGATTGACCAGCCAAAGTTCCCTCACGTTCTCGACCGCCAACCGCAAGGCTGCCACCCGCCCGGCCCCTCCCGCGCCCAGCAAAAGCACCCGGGCCCCTGCCACCGTCACTCCCACGTCCTCCCACAATGCCCGAATCACGGCATCGGCGTCCGTGTTGAACCCGTGCATGCGGATCGCCGAGACGGCATCGTCGCCGACCACACCCAAAGGCCGCCAGGTCCCCGACCCGTCCTGCCCTTCGAACCGAACCGTGTTCACCGCCCCCCAGCGTCGGGCGGATTCGTCCAGGACATCCATCATGTCCACTGCCAACAACTTATGCGGGACGGTTAGATTGACGCCAAGAAAGCGCATCGACGCCGCGCCAGCCAAAGCTTCCTTTAAAGTTTCCGGACGCACGGCGCAGGCGACATAGCGCCAATCGAGCCCCAATGCCGCGATTCCTGCGTTTTGCATCGCCGGCGACGCCGAATGGCGGACGGGGTGCCCGTACACCGCGCAAAGGCGGGTGGAGGCGGAAATGGGAAGCGGAACGCCCGGCGACATGTGGGCCGGCGTTATAGGCTCCGCGCCAGCACCCGGCAAAGGACAAACTACCCATGAATGCCATTGCGGCCCGATCCGTCCTCATCTCAAGCTCGGCTGCCGTCGCCTGGAAGGCGGCCGAAACCGTACCCATGGGAATCTCCGGTCCGCTGACCTCTCTCGCATCGGCCTCGCGGTTCACCGTCCTGGTCCGTCTGGGTTTCGCTTTGCTCTGCCTGATCTCGGCGCAGGGCTGCCGCACCTACGCTACCAAGACCGAGAGCGTCCGCAACGCCTGGGCCACCGGGCAGGTCGACGTCGCGCTCAAGGAGTTCTCGAATCGCGTCAAGAGCGCCGGCGACGGCCGCGACGGCGTCATCTGGCGCCTCGAGGAAGCGACCGCGCTTCGAGCAGCCGGCCGTTTCGAAGAGAGCAACCGCGGTTTCGAACAGGCCGAAGCCCAGATGGCCGAATATGCCAACCGCGCCCGCGTCCGCGTTGGCAACGAAGCGATGTCAGCCATGACGACCCCCGCCAACCTTCCGTACGAAGGCCGGTCCTACGATCGCATCATGGCGGCCACCTACCGGGCTCTCAATTCCCTCGCCCTTGGCCGACTGAACGACGCCCGCCCCGCCCTCTTCAAAGCCTACCAATATCAACAAGATGCCGTGGCGGAAAACGCTCGTCGCATTGAACGGGCCCAGGCGGAAACCACGAACAGTTCCCACGCGGCGACCGTCCAGCGAACCCAGTCCAATCCCCAGTTCCAACGCCAGGTCGACTCCCTCTACAAACCGGTCGCCGAACTCCGCCCTTACGCTGAGTACGTCAACCCGTTCACCGTCTGGCTCGATGGCATCTTTTTCCTCGCCCAAGCCCAGGATTTCTCGGACCTCGAGCGCGCCCGGAAATCCCTCGAACGCACCCTATCCTTTGCTCCGGACAACCCCTTCGTCCGCGCCGATCTGGAGGCCACCGACCGACGGCTGAAGGGTGGCCCTCCCGAGGCGGTGACCTACATCATCTTTGAATCGGGGCTCTCGGCGATCCGTCAACAGGTCCGTATCGATATTCCCATCATCTTCGCCAACGTCTCGTACATCGGCTCGGCGTGGCCTGTTCTCCAGACCCGCGGCGGAAATGCCCTGACTTTGGCCGCCACGACCAGCGGCACCCGACTCAACACCGCCACCGTCGCCAGCCTGGACAGCGTGATCGCCCGCGATTTCGAGGACGAGAAGCCGGCCATCATCACGCGCACCCTGGTCTCGACCCTGGCGAAAGGCGCCGCGGCGTTCGTCGCGAACGAGGCCGCCAGCCAGCAGGATCAAGGATTGGGCGCCCTGGTCCGCCTCGCCACATTGGCGTATCAGGCCAGCGTCAACATCGCCGACACCCGGAGTTGGACCACCTTGCCCAAGGAGTTCCAAATCGCCCGCATTCCCACCCCTCCGGACCGGCGGCTGCAGATTCTCGAAGGCAACCAACCGCCCGTCATCGTCGCCATCGAAGACGGGCTCTCCCAAATCGTCTATGTTCGGTCAGTGGGCGGCAACCGCCCTCTCCAAGTCATCCAATCGAGGTTGAAATGAAAATCGGAACTCCCCTCCGCTGGGTCACCGCGGGTCTGCTCACGCTGGCTGCCACTCTGGGCACCGGCTGCAACACCACCCATCACCAGGTCAATACGGTCGAACCTGCCAATCCGACGTACGTCCGCCGGAACATCGACGACAAACGCATCATCCGCGATTCGTCCACTGCAAAATCGGTCAACGTGCTCAATGTCATCGAGGGCAATACCCCGGACGGCCTGCTCCGGATCGGGGTCGAAGTCCAAAACTCACGCAGCAAGTCTTTCCGCTTCAACTACCGCTTCGATTGGTTCGACGGCCAAGGGTTCCCCGTCAACACGCCCACCTCCACCATGGTCTCCCAGCAACTCGAAGGCGGCCAGATTCTTGTGCTGACCTCCGTCGCCCCCAACGCCAACGTCAAAGACTTCCGCCTTTCCATCCAGGAAAGCACCCGGGAACAGTTCCCCGTCCTGCGCAAGAACTGATCACCCTCCACACCTCTCTCCCATGAATCGAACGATCCTAGCTACCGCTCTTGGCGCCGCTGCCGCCGTCGCCCTCTCCGGATGCACCCGCCCCGCCCAATACGTCGATCCCAAGGGCGGACGCGTCATGGTCACCCTCGACCAGATCAACATCCAGGATTGGTCCATGGCCGCCGAATCCGCCATCACCGACCTGCTTGGGGCCGGCGTGCTCGACAAAGTCCCGACCCCGCCCGCGGTCATGGTCGTCAGTCGAGTGGTGAACAGCACCAGCCAGCAGATCGACTCCGATCTTCTCACCAAAAAGATCCGCGTCGCCCTGAACAAGAGCGGCAAGGCACTGACCATGACCACCCGCGGCCCGGGTGGCTCGGCTGAGGACGAACTGGCCAAGGAAATCGCCCAGGAATGGAAGGACCTTGGTCTCACCCAACCCGCCCAACGCCCGCCGGACTTCAGCCTCTCCGGCAAGATCATAGAGACCTACACCCGCGCCGGGAATTACCGTCAGGCCGCCTACACCTTCCAACTGTCGCTCACCGACAACCGCGGCATCGCCGTGTGGGAAGGCGAGAAGGAAGTGGTCAAACAGGGCCGCCGCCCGTCGGTGGGATTCTAAGCCGGGAATTTCTCCGTCCGCACCCCGCGGTGCAGGGTCATCACGCCGCCGAGGACGTTCCACCAGCGTACGTCCTTCCATCCGGCCGTTACCATCCGCAGCCCGATCTCGGCCGGTCCTGGATAGCGTTTCAATGACTCCAGGATGTACGAGTGGGTGTCAGCATCGCCGCAGAACAGACGTCCCAGCACCGGAACGACGGTCTTGAGGTGAAGGATGTAGGCCGCCTTCCACAGGCGGTTCGAGGGAAAGGCGAAGTCCAGAATCATCAACCGTCCCCTCGGACGCGTCACACGCGCGATCTCGCGCAAGCCGTCATCGATGCTTTTCAAGTTCCGCAGGCCATAGCTGATCGTGACCAACTCGAACGAGTTACCTTCGAATCGGAGCTTCATCGCGTCCCCCTGCTCGAAGGTTACTTTGCCTCGGCCTGAATCGGAGGTTCGGGAACGCCGACGAGCCACCTCCAGCATGGGCTCGCTGAAATCCACTCCGGACACCTGGGCGCCATCCCGCGCCAGCGCAAAGGCAATGTCTCCAGTCCCACAACACAGGTCCATCGCCGACTCCCCAGGCTGAACCTCCGCCAACCGTACCAGTCGCCGTTTCCAGAGCCGGTGCATACCGAAGCTCTGGAGGTCATTGATCAGGTCATAGCGCGGTGCCACCGCCGCGAAAAGGTCCTGGACGCCCTCCGCCCGCCGTTCGCCTTTCTGATAGTAGCGATTGCCCATCCTTGCGCCGGCAGCCCTCCGACCGCCCGCCCGTCGACTCTGCGCTGACGTTCCCTTCATGGGAAGGAAGCGCTTCTCCGCTTCCTCTCCATGATCCGCCCCCAACTCAACTCTCAGAAACACGCGGTGCGCATTCTCCTTCTCCCCGCGGGAGAAGGCCGGGATGAGGGCCGCTTGCGGTCTTCCTCGCTGATCGGTTCATGGTCCCAATGCGTGTCCATTCTTTGGAAAACTTGCCTTCCCAT
>Ga0105046_10001459_pt1 | contig 36358 bp, 21 predicted proteins | sample MAT03_FD_78385 | JGI IMG/M metagenome (GOLD analysis project Ga0105046, IMG submission 78385) | Freshwater microbial communities from Lake Fryxell liftoff mats and glacier meltwater in Antarctica - MAT-03 (megahit assembly) | ecosystem: Environmental > Aquatic > Freshwater > Ice > Liftoff... | reverse complement strand
TCTTTTGCCGTCATCCGTCCCATCTTTTTCGTTAAATAGCGCGGCTATTCGCCTCAAAAGATGGTTGGCTGACGCCAAAATAATTGGCCTGAAATTGGAAACTTATTTTGACACCGTTCCTTACTTGATTTTATTTCGCCGATAAGTTCGTTTATTTTCGGCGATAAGTCATTTATTTTTGTATATTTGCGCCAATAAATAACAACTTAAATGGCTAAAATAGTTGGCAGGAAAGAGGAAATTGCGCTGTTGCAATCAATTGAACGCGCTGACAAATCCGCTTTTGTAGCAGTGTATGGTCGTCGGAGGGTCGGTAAAACCTTTTTAATCCGTTCGGCGTACGAAGGTCAATTTACTTTTCAAGTGACGGGTATCGCTAACGTAGGGACGGCTAATCAATTGACCAATTTCCATTCAGCTTTGGTGCGGTCTTTCCCGCAGTTTGAAGACAATCCGCTGGCAAAAGACTGGTTTGAGGCTTTTCAGCAGTTGATAACCGCCCTCGAAACCCTGCACGGGTCGGGCAAAAAGGTGCTGTTTCTGGATGAATTGCCATGGATGGATACACCAAACTCCATGTTCATTGCTGCATTAGAGCATTTTTGGAACAGTTGGGCAAGCGCACGAGCAGATATTGTGTTGGTTGCCTGTGGTTCTTCAGCCTCCTGGATGATCAACCAACTCATCAACAATACGGGTGGGCTTTACAACCGTGTCACACATCCCATACGGCTCGAACCTTTCACTTTGGCCGAATGCGAAGCTTTCTTTAAGGCAAAATCACCGGGCTTCGATCGTTACCAACTGTTACAACTCTATATGGTGTTTGGTGGCATTCCATTTTATTTGGAAGCCATAGATCCCCGTAAAAGCGCTACCCAGAACATCAATGATCTGTGTTTTACCCAAAAAGCACCCTTGCGAAATGAGTTTGAAAAACTGTACGCTTCTCTTTTCAAAAAGGCCGAAAAGCACATTGCCATTATCGAAAGCCTCGCAAAAAAATCAATGGGGCTTGACCGTGCCGCGTTACTTAATGCGGCTAAATTGCCAGACGGCGGCAACACAACGACCATTTTGAGGGAGTTGGAGGAAAGTAATTTCATTCGAAAGTACAACACCTTTGGAAAGCCAAAGAACAACGCAGTATACCAATTGAGTGATTTTTATTCTCTATTTTACTTAAAATTCATTAAAAATAACGCTTTTTTCGACGATAATTTTTGGATCAATGGTATTGACACACCCGAAATACGTGCCTGGAGCGGTTATGCCTTTGAGCAAGTCTGTCTCTGCCACACTCAACAAATCAAAAACGCACTCGGCATCAGCGGCGTTCAAACCCAATCATCCGCTTGGTTCGGTACAGACGGTACAGAAAAAGCACAGATTGACCTAGTGATCGACCGGCGGGATCAGGTGATTAATCTGTGCGAAATGAAATTTTCCATCAAAACCTACACCATTGAAAAGGAACAAGCCGAAAGCCTCCGTAGGAAAATTGGTATATTTCGAGACGTGACGAAAACTCCAAAGGCGCTGTGGCTTACCTTTATCACGACTTACGGGCTAACTGCAAATCAACATGCACAGTCATTGGCCCATCAGGAGTTGACGATGGATGCTTTGTTTTTGTAAACGCGCTAATTGATCTGTGGTTACAGTTTGTAAACGGATGGCACAATATAGCTACTGCCTACCGCCCATAACCTCCATTCCCTGCAAAATCCCTTTTTCCATCGGCGGCACGCCGCGTTGCATCCAGCGGGGTTGCGGTGCGCCCAAGAGGTAAAAATCGAAGAACTGCTGCATACGATTTTGAAAATCAATGCGATTTTGCAGTTTCACGGGCCAGTGTGGCTCGTCGTTGTAATTGAGCATCCAGGCCGGCTTTCCCAGCCGGCGCAAACCGCTGAATAGTTCGACCCCCTGTTCCCAGGGTACTGCGCCGTCTTTGTCATTGTGCAGCACCAGCAGCGGTGTTTGCACTTTGTCTAATGCAAACAAGGGCGAATTTTCTAAGTAACGCATGGGGAATTCCCACAAAGTCCCGCCGATACGGCTTTGCTGGTGTTCGTATTGAAAGGCCCTGCTCCGGCCGCTTTCCCAGCGGATGCCGCCGTAGGCCGAAGTCATGTTGGATACCGGCGCGCCAGCTTCGGCGCAGGCGAACAGGTTTGTGCGCGTCACTAAATAAGCCGCCTGGTAGCCGCCCCAGGAATGGCCCTGGATGGCAATTTTTTTCGGATCGGCCAAACCCTTGTTCATCAAACTCGTCACACCGCTCACAACGGCGTCGTATGCGCATTCACCCGGATAGCCGGTGCGGTAAGGGATATCCGGCACGAAAACGAGGTACCCGCGACTGGCGTAAAAAACAAAACTGATCTGCGAACGTCCGAAATCGGGCGCCCGGTGGCGGTTAATTTCGTCGGACTGTCGTTCATAAAAATTCACGATCATCGGGTATTTCCGGCCCGGGTCGTAGTCTTCCGGTTTGACCAGCATGCCTTGCAGCATTTCACCGGAGAGGGAAGTCCAGCTTACAGGCTCGATCGTGCCCCAGCGGTATTCGGATTGCTGGGGGTTGGCGTTGCTAACCCGCCGCCAGGCGCCTGCATCCGAATCGGAATTTGAATATGCGGTGTAAAGCAGATCGGGGAAAACCTGAAAATTCTCCCTGGTAAACAGCATTGCATCGCTGTTTTTTGCCTTCAGCGGTTGCCTGGAATACGCAAAATCGCCCTTGAACCAGGAACTGATTCGGCCGGTCGGCAGGTCGAGCCAGGCATATCCCTCTGTCTTAGTCTGTTCGTTGAACTGATGCAACAGCAAGCGGGCTTTCGGGGAAATACTGCGTTCTTCGGGATCGAGTTTGAGGTAGCGGTAGGTAGTTTGGGTTTCCCGGCCGCGGGTGAGTCTTTGAGGGGCATCTTTACCGTTTGGATCCATTTTCCAAATATCAAAACGATCATACAAGAGCACCGCTTCATCGCGCTCGAACCAGCCGGCCAGACCGTGTTCGTTTGGGTAGTCGGGCACGTCGTTTTCTTCGTTGTAAAACGCCGCGCTACGGTTGTCGCTCAACCGGGCGATTACGCCCGCGCGTGCATTCCAGGCATACCAGGCGGTGTCTGGATCGCTCCACCAGGCGATGTAACGGGCCTCTGGACTCAGGCGTGGATTGCAGCGCAAATCGGTGACAATGCGCTTTTTATCGCCGTTTTTCAGGTCGATCGAGTACAGGTCTTTGTGGGCAACGCCCTCAGAAGTAATGTACTGCGTATAAGGTTCCTCGCTAAACCCCAGTGCCAGAGGCGCATTGCGTTGTTCCTGGAAACGGATTTCCGGCACATCCGGCGACCCAAGCGGTACGAACCTGTTTTGCCGGATATGCCAAACGGCTGGGTATGCCAGTTTTTTATCAGCGTCGAGCCTGTTTTCCTGTTCGGTGTACAGCCGTCCGTCCGTCCAGGCCCAAACTTCCACGTTGACGACTTCCTCGGGCAAAAGCAGGGTATCGTTTAATACCGGAGGTGGAGCAATACCGAAATACAGCTTTTCGCCGTCTTCCGAAAAAACCGGGCGGTAGTGTTCGCTGAGCTGGTAAGCGGTACTTTGCGGGTTGGACGTGCCTGACGCTTGTACGTTTCGAGAGTCAAATTTTACTAAAAAATTGCTTTGAGGATTGGCGATTATCTGCGCCGAGTCGCGGAGGCCGCCGGGCCAGTAACAGAGTTGCCAGGGTCGGATCCGGGCTTTCGTCGTATCGGTATCGACGAGAAACGCGGCCTGGGCGCCGGCTTCGTCCAGCGTTAGTTGCTGGTATTTTCCCTTTCCCCGGAAAAGGGTGAGCAGGCTGTTTTTTTCCAGATCAAGCAAATACACGCCGTTTTGCAGCACCCGCGCATCCACGGGAAAAACAAGTGTGTCGCCTTTTCCGCTGCTGTTCAGCAGGATGCGTTTGCCTCGTTTGGCCATCGCGAAATTTTGAACGTAGGCAAATGTATCTTGTTTGCCGCTTTCGGTATTGCGAACAAACAGGCGGTAACCATTGTCCTTGTCCTCTTTTTTTGACTTTTTACCACCTGTTTTTTTGACAGGCGTTGCCGCCGCGCTTGTATCCTTTTTGGCGGGCACGGGTTTTTCCGGATCCAGTTGGTACGCCAGATAGCCCGACCATTTTTCCGGCATCGCAAAGGTTTTGAGGCGCGGTATTTTTTCCAGATGCCCGTTTGGGATGGTGTAAATTCCCAGGGTGTCTTTTGGCAAATCTTCTTCTTTCACCTTGCGCCGTCGCTGCGCTTTTAGGGTATCCAGGGGCGGTTTTATACGGAAAATCAGGAGTTTGTTATCTTCTGAAAAACGTGCTTCGGTAGCACGCGGGAAAAGTATGGTTTTATCTGTCCGGGCATTCCACAGGGCCAGGGTGGCGTCGCCTTCGGTTACAAGAATGAGCCCGTAAGCCGTCCATTCCCCATCGTTCGATATCCGTGGCTGCTCAATTTTACGCCAGCGGTGGATATCGGCATGGTCTAATTGTTTTTTTTGGGCGAGTAATGGGGACAAAGTGCAGCAAAAAAACAGACAGGCGAGATATTGCTTCATACGGAAATTGAAATGGTATGCAGCAAAAGTAATACAAAGTCGCCGTTCTACTTTCCACTGACCCTGCCCAGCCCCGCCTTTGCCTGCGCGTGCAGACCACTGGCATATTCTTCCGGTTTGAGGTCGAGGCAGCGTTTGTAGTCGCTGCGCGCATTCAGATAATCGCGACTTTCTTCGTGTAAAATGCCCAATTGCAACGCCGCGCTACAGGCTAAGTACCAGGGTTCTTTGGCGCCGCCTTCGATGGTGTGGTTGTAAAACCGAACGGCTTCTTTCATTTTTCCCATTTTATGCGCGATGCGCCCCATTCGATATGCATATTCGACGCTTAATTTCAGGTTTCCGGTATAATTTCCGGCTGTATTTTTGAGCAGATCGTTCGCGCGTTGGTAGTAGCCGCCGTCGAAGAGAAGGCGTGCACTAACCAGCGCCTTGTCGGTTCGTTCGCCACTGCGAGCCTCACGAAGCGCCGATTTGTCGGATTCGGAGTTCTCGGCGCCTTTTAGTTTTACCTCATTCATGTATGCGATGTATCCCGCTTCATTGCCATGAACAAGGCAATGCCAGGCTAATTTTTGGCAGGCTTCTTTTACGCTGTTCTCTCCTTTGTAATTGGCTAAAAAAGCCTCGAGCGGCTTGTTGGCATCGGCATCCATACGTCGAAGTTTGGCCAGTCCAAGCATGAAATCGCGGTAGGGAAATGGATAATAGGCGCCTCCGACGGGAGCGGCTTGCAGGATGCGCACCGCTTCTTCGTTTTGCCCGGTTCGCATGGCAACCGTGGCCAGCGCATAAGCCGACATGGAGCTGCTCCTGGCATCCAATCTGCTGTTTTTTAAGGTTTTCCAGGCTATATCTGGCGCGTTGTTGAGGTATAACTGCAAAAAAGAGTATGCGACCGTTGTTTCCTCTTCAAACTGGAATTCGTGGTTTTTTTTGGCATAGGCCAATACTTCTTCGAGTTCGCTTAAGCCCTGTGGGATCGTTCCACTCATACCGCCCAGGGTTTTGACGGCCCATTTGAATTCGTCGGGTATGTTGCCCACCACCGCGTGCATGATGCCCAGGCTTTTCTTGTTAGCAATAAAATCGGGAAATTTGCGCTGGTTCTGCTCCAGCAACGCATAAGACTGCTTAATATCGCTCATGCCAGCGAGGTATTCGTTGTAGCGGACGTGCATAATGGCCCACTGTAAACGAATTTCGGCCTGTATGTAGAGGTAGTAGGGCGAAGCATGATCACCCTTGGCGATTTTAGCCAAACGCGGCTCCATGTTTTTGGATAGCCGCTTGAATTCGGCTTTATCATCGTGGACGAACACGGTCAAAAAGTCGATATAATTTTCGATAAAGATGGGCATAAGGTTATCCGGCTCGGAGCCTTTCATGCCATCAAGTGTCGTGCGGGCTTCTGCCAAACGAAGGCTGATGGTTTTTTGATAGGCGTCTTGAGCGGCAGGGGAAAAATCAAAATATTTGCCGCCGGCGTCAGATGGTGCTGCGGAAAGCCTGAAATCGCCCATCAACAGGCTCAAGCCTACCACGACAGGAAGTAAAAATCGGGAGAATGTAGTGTTCATGTTCCTTGTCTTAAAAAATCGGGGACACAAGGCCTGCCCAAGTGTCCCCGATCAGGGCATTTAAACGTCGGATCAGGGTTATTCCTTGTCCGAAATTTAATGAATTATTTTACTCGGCCAGAAGTCCTTCCACGTGGTATTCTTTCGTCAGGAATTCTTTTACCCATTCTGTGGTCACCGATTTTGGCCGTTCGAGTGGCAGTCCGAGTGTGCGCGACCAGCACAAGGCGGCTAAAACGCCCATAGCGCGGCTCACGCCGAACAAAACAGTGTAAAAATTATACTCTTTCATGCCATAGTGTATCAGTAGGGCGCCGGAGTGCGCGTCGACGTTCGGCCATGGGTTTTTTACTTTGCCGAGGCCGCTTAAGATGGGCGGTACCACATCGAATATTTTCCAAACGATTTGTACCAGGTCATTGTCCTTCACGTGTTCTTCGGCAAACACCCGCTGCGCTTCGAAGCGTGGGTCGGGTTTCCGCAAAACGGCATGGCCGTAACCGGGGATTACGCGGCCGCTGGCGAGTGTGCTTTTTACGTATTCGCCAATCTGCTCGCGGGTTGGTTTGGTAGTACCAAGGGTATCCACCATTTTTTGCAGCCATCGAATCACTTCCTGGTTGGCCAGCCCGTGTAGCGGACCAGCCAGCGCATTCATGCCTGCCGTCAACGAGAGGTAGGGGTCGCTCAGCATGGAGCCCACAAGGTGCGTCGCATGTGCCGATCCGTTGCCGCCTTCGTGGTCGGCATGGATGGTCTGGAACAGCCGCATGTATTCTTTGAACCCCTCGTCTTCGAAGCCGAGCATGTGGGCAAAATTGCCTGCCCAGTCCAGCGAAATATCGGGCAATACGTGATCGCCTTTGTGGTAAACGCGCCGGTAAATATAAGCGGCCACCCGGGGCAAGCGGGCAATCAGGTTCATGCTGTCCTCGTAGGTGGCATCCCAATACTCGGTTTTGTTCATGCCCGTGTTGTAGCGTTGCGCAAACACGCTGGTATTCTGCATGGCCATGATCCCGACGGAGAATTGGGTCATGGGATGCGCGTCCACTGGCAGGGCTTCGATCGCCCGGAAAACATGTTCCGGCACATTGGCCCGGCGTACCCAGTTTTCGGTCAGCCATTTGACCTGGTCTTTGGTCGGAATTTCACCTACCAGCATCAACCAGAAAAGACCTTCCGGCAGGGGCTCCGTGCCGCCCGATGCGCGCGGCAATTTTTTACGAAGATCAGTGATAGAGTAACCCCGGAAGCGAATGCCTTCTTCGGGATCGAGCAGGGAAGGTTCCCAAATCATACAGGTGATATCACGCATGCCACCATATACTTGATCGAGTAAAACCTCGTCGACTTTTTTATTGCCGTGTTCTTTGAGCAATTCCTTAACCTCTTTGCCGAGCGCCTGCGATTTTTCGAAGAAATGTTGTTTGAGTTGGTCCATGAATGTAATAATGGTATTGAAAAGCTGCCTGTCCGCTGCCGATTTTTGAGGAAGTAGCGGTTGGGAAAGCCGGTTAGAGCAAAAAATTTCGCAAAGATATGACTTTTAAAAAAGCCTTTATACAGTCAGCAAACAACATAAACGGCCTCATGTTGCCCTGAACGGGTATTTTATTTACTAATTTAACCAGCGTGTTCATTGACAATGGGCAAATTGAAAACAAGGAACACCCGGAGATTAAAAAGTCACCTTCAATTGTTTCTCTTCCGTGCCCCGTTTCACTTTTACGGTTGTGGTGTCGCCTTTATTAAATTTGGCTAAAGCTTTCATGTAATCCTGCATAGACTCCACAGCGTTTTCGCCCAAACCGATAATTATATCCCCTTTTTGCACACCTGCTTTGGAGGCCGGCCTACCGTCGGTCACGCCATCCACATGTAAACCGATGCCTTCATACGTATAATCGGGCATGATGCCGAGGGTTACTTTGAATGAGGGCGTATTGTCAGCGTTGCTTTTTGTTTCCTGAAAGGTCAGTTTGGGCGTTTTATCCAGGGCATCCACAACCCGCGCGGTCGTTTCAATCAATTCTTTTTCTCCGGGGAAATTGATCTTCTCCACGTCGTCGCTAGGTTTATGGTAATCCGAGTGCTGGCCGGTGAAAAAGAACAGTACCGGGATGTTTTTCAGGTAAAAAGAGGTGTGGTCGCTGGGCCCTACGCCGGCACTGTCTAATTTAATCGTAAACGTGCCTTTATTGGCATTCAGGGTGGGCACGAACTCGGGGGCAGTGCCCACGCCGCCGACCATGATCCGGCGTTCAGGGTTCAGGCGGCCGATCATGTCCATATTCAGCATAAAGCTCACTTTCGATAAATCGATCGTGGGGTTTTCCGTGAACTTTTTAGAACCGTACAACCCGAGTTCTTCACCTGAAAAGCAGAGAAACAGGAAGTTGTGTTGCTCTTTGATACCGTTGCCGGCGTAATACCGGGCCAATTCGATCACGCCCGCAACGCCGGATGCATTGTCGTCGGCGCCGTTGTGGATCTTGCCTTCCGGGTTGGCATCCAGCGAGTTGTGATCGTACCCAAGGCCGAGGTGATCGTAGTGTGCGCCGATGACAATGGTGTAGGCCGCTCCGTTGTCCAAATAAGCAGCCACGTTTTGGCTGTTCACCTGGGTGGCGCCAGCCATGTCCATTCCATGCGGATCGCTGGCTTTTTTAAACGAAAAGGTATGGAAATACGAACCCGCGTCTCCTTTGGGTTGCAGGCCGATTTTTCTAAACTGTTTGGCAATGTATTCGGCGGCTTTGCGCTCTTTGGGCGTACCGGTGGCGCGGCCTTGTAATTTGTCGGAAGCGAGGTAGGTAATGTGTTTACGCAGATTTTTTTCGGAAATGTTCTGTGAAAAAACCGTTTGTGCAAACAAAAGCAGGGAAAAAATGAAAAAGGCTATAGATTTCATCGAAAATTATTTTAGCCCGCAAAGGTAGTGCCCGACGAGGAGGAGACCTGCCATGTTTGGGTAAAAATCACGAAAAACATTGGTGAAATAACTTTTATGGTAAAACTGCATCGGCTGGTATTACCTCTTGCGGAAACCAGCAAAGACGATCGAGCATGGAAGCGCTGCCGATAAATACGTTGAGGTCTACCTCTTTGGGTATTCCGTCGAGGCAGCCCGCGTTGGAATACTGCCAGATATCCCAGCGTTTGCCGGTGCTCAGACAAGGACGTTCGTCCGAATAACGGGCGATCCAAAGCGGGTTATTGTCAAAAACACCAGCCAGGTGCCGCTCGTAAAAATTCTGGTTGGTATAAATAATAGGTTTTACCCCCAGGCTTTTGCCAACAATGTCCAACCAGATACCTACCTCTTCAAGCATCTGATCGGCTGGTATGCCGTCGGTGGTTTCGATATCGAGCACAGGAGCCAGATCACCTGGCTGGAATTCGACCGTTTTCAGGAAATGCATGGCTTGTTCGTACCCGCAACCATAGGCCCGGAAAAAATGGTAGGCACCCCGGCGAACGTTCAATCTTCCCAACTGCTCCCAATTGCTGCAAAAAAGGCTGTCGGTATGGTCGCCTCCTTCGGTAGCTTTGACAAAAGCAAAAGCCAGCGGCTGCCTGGCAAGCACCGTGTCCCATTCAATCTTTTTTTGGTAATGCGAAACGTCCACCCCATGCAGTTCCGTTGCCGGAATCTGTAGGCCGCCTGTTTGCTGACCACTCCAAAGCGGCGAGAAAAGAAAGAGGAAAAGAGAGAACAGGCGCATTGTCTGGTTGTTAAACACTGGTTATTGCTCCTAAAGCGTGGGCGACTTAAACGCGCTACATGTTTTAAAAGAACAAACAACAATTCAAGGAAGGCGGCGGCCCGATAAACATAACGACGATTATTGAATTTTAAGGTGTGCGAAAATAAGGTTCCGTTCCCGGCAATTCCGTCGCAGATGTTCCGCTTTGCTGTTGGCTGACAAATTTCAGATTCTCATAATTCGTGCCAATTTTTAATGCAAACTGGCCAAAATGCTGCGGCACAGCACTTTAGCCAGTTTGATTTTTTTTATAATTGGTTTAGGAGGTTTAGCGGTTCATGGATTCCATAAACTCCGCGTTGCTCGAAGTATGCATCATCTGTTTTTTGATGAACTCCATCGCTTCTTCGGGCTTCATATCGGCCAGGTGGTTGCGCAGGATAAACATCCGTTGCAGCGTATCCTTATCCATCAGCAATTCCTCGCGGCGTGTGCTCGATTTGGTCAGGTCGATGGACGGATAGAGGCGGCGGTTGGCCAGGCTGCGATCGAGTTGCAGTTCCATGTTGCCCGTACCCTTGAATTCTTCGAAGATAACCTGGTCCATCTTGGAACCGGTATCGATCAGCGCCGTGGCCAGTATAGTCAGGGAGCCGCCGTTTTCAATTGCGCGGGCTGCGCCGAAGAATTTTTTAGGTTTCTGCAAGGCGGTCGCTTCCACACCACCGGAGAGCACCTTGCCGGAAGCCGGAGCCACCGTATTGTAGGCGCGGGCCATCCGGGTGATCGAATCGAGCAGGATCACCACGTGGTGTCCGCATTCTACCATACGTTTGGCTTTCTCCAGTACGATATTGGCCAGGCGCACGTGGTTTTCAGCCAATTCGTCGAAGGTAGAGGCCACCACTTCCGCTTTTACACTGCGGCGCATGTCGGTCACCTCCTCGGGGCGTTCGTCGATCAGCAGTACGATCACGTAACACTCCGGGTGGTTTTTGGTGATGGCATTGGCGATATCTTTCAGCAGGAAAGTCTTACCGGTCTTCGGCTGCGCCACGATCAGGCCGCGTTGGCCTTTACCGATCGGGGTAAACAGGTCGATGATCCGGTTGCCGAAATCACGCCCGGTGGGGCTGGTCAGCATGCTGAATTTCTGCGTTGGGAACAAGGGCGTGAGGTAGTCGAACGGCACGCGATCCCGCACGTCTTTCGGATCCAAACCATTGATCTTACTCACTTTAAGCAAGGCGAAATATTTTTCACCTTCTTTGGGTGGCCGTATGGCGCCTTTTACCGTATCGCCGGTGCGCAAGCCGAATAATTTGATTTGCGAAGGCGAGACGTAAATATCATCGGGGCTTGTCTGGTAGTTGTAGTCGGGCGAGCGCAGGAAACCGTAGCCGTCTGGCATCATTTCGAGCGTTCCGAGGCCTTCGATAATACCGTCGAGTTCGACGTCGAACTTTTCTTTGGGCATCACCGGCATGACCTCGGGTTCCGGCTGCGTGGATTGTTGCCCGGATTCTTCGTACTGGCCGTCTGTGGAAGGGGCGCGAGCAACCATATTGTTGTCGTCCTCTTCTTCTTCGGAGCCGGCTACCGGTGCGAGGAAATCCTCTTCTTCAAGGTTGTTGAGTTTTGCGGCATCGGGGTCTACCAGGTTCGGGTTGCCGGGGCGCTGGTCGCGGCGCGGGTCCGGGCTCCGGGGATCGCGGCGGCGGTCTTCCCAGCGGGTGTTGCGGTCATTCCGGTTGTCGCGTCGGCGATCTTCCCAACGATCGCGGCTGCGGCGCAGGTCGGAATCGGGGTTGCGATCGTCGCGTCGAGGTTCGTTGGGCTGATTGCGATCGCGGGTTGGCATATCTCGCGGTGGGATTTCCCGCGGCGGCATATCGCGCGGCGGCACATCACGGGGTGGAATTTCCCGCGGCGGCACATCACGGGGTGGAATTTCCCGTGGCGGCATATCGCGGCGATTTTCCGTGTCGCGGCGATTCTCAATTGGGTTCTCCCTACGCCGGTTGGCATTTAAATCGCGGCGCGCCTCCGGTGTGCGGTCGCGAGCAGGTTCGCGTCGTGGGGCCGGTTCGCGGGCTGGTGGAGGCGCCGGTTTTGGAGGCGCAGGTGCTTTTTCCACCCGGGGCGCTACTGGAGCTCGGGGCGTTTTTACAGGTTTTACTTTCTCCTCGGCCGGCTCAGGCGCCTTTCGTGGGCGGCGGCCGGTTTGGGGGTTAGGTTCATCTACAATCGGAACGTTCTGGTGGCCCGTTGTTTTTTCCAGGGAAGCTTGTTCGTCCAGGATTTTATAGATGAGTTCTTGTTTGGTTAATTTGTTGTGGCCCTTGATGCCCTGTTTTTGGGCAATTTCTTTGAGTTCGGGCACCAGCTTGTCGTTCAGCTGAAGAATGTCGTACATGACAATTATGGAAAAAGGTTAACTTTAGAAAGGCGCGCCAAGTGGCAGGACAAGTAGTTCGGGCAGATGCGCGCCGGAGGGAATTGAATAACGTAAAATGAGGATAAGTAGGTTAACCGGAAAAAGATCGAATTAAAGCAGCCTTTAGGGCAACTTAACCTTTTATAGATCGGTTTTTAACAAAGAAATTCGTCTTGGTAAAAAGGGTTGAAAACATCGGTTGGGTATTTACCGGCGCCTTCCAAATGCCACAAATCGAAAAATTACAGACAGGCGCAAAACCTGGAGAAACAATACTGAAAGTCGTGGAAAAGTGGGCGGCAACATAACCCATAACGGAATGAACGCAGCAAAGATAAGTGTATTTTGAATTTCGCCCTATCTTGCGGCACTTTTTTACAAATAAGATATGGCATTCCGCTACATCCATTTGGCCAAATAAACAACACAGGGCAAAAAAGGTTGCAAATCAACTAAAATTGCCCGTTCACCAAAAGAAATAACACAAAACGAATAACGGCAAAATTTCATGCTTCAACTCAAAACGATTCGCGAAGAAAAGCAACGCATCCTTAATGGCCTACGCAAACGCAACTGGACAGACAGCCAACTGGAAGTGATCGACCTCATTATCCAAACCGACGACAGGCGCCGGTCCAATCAAAACGAGCTCGACAGCATCCTGGCTGAAAATAACCGCTCCAGCAAACAGATCGGCCAACTAATGGGGCAAGGCAAAACTGCTGAAGCCGATGTCTTGAAAACCCAGGTGGCCGCACTCAAAGAGAAAGTCGTCGCGTTGAAAGATCAGGAACGCCTGATCGACAAAGAACTGGAGAATTTACTTTTTTCCGTCCCAAACTGTCCGCATGAAAGCGTCCCCCATGGTAAAACACCGGAAGACAACGAAGTAGCCCAAGACTGGGAAAAACCAATTCCGGCGCTGCCGGAAAACGCGCTGGCGCACTGGGACCTGGCCAAGCAATACAACCTGTTCGACCTGGAACTGGGCGTGAAGCTCACCGGCGCCGGCTTTCCGGTGTATCGCGGTAAGGGAGCGAGGCTGCAACGCGCGCTCGTTCAGTTTTTCTTAGATGAGGCGGTGAAGGCAGGATTCGAGGAGATCAACCCGCCATTGCTGGTGAACGAGGCCACCGCCCGCGGCACCGGCCAACTTCCCGACAAGGAAGCACAGATGTACCATTGCGAACGCGACGGTTTTTACCTCATCCCAACCGCCGAAGTGCCGGTGACCAATATCCTCCGCGAAGAAATCGTGCCGGTGAAAGACCTGCCGGTCAAAATGACCGCCTACACGCCCTGCTTTCGCCGGGAAGCCGGCACCTGGGGCGCCCATGTGCGCGGACTAAACCGTGTCCACCAGTTTGAAAAGGTGGAAATTGTGCAGGTCGAACATCCCGACCGCTCTTATCAAACCTTTCAGGAGATGATCGGCCACGTATCCGGATTACTGGACAAGCTGGAATTGCCTTACCGCATTTTGAGGCTTTGTGGCGGCGACATGGGTTTTTCCTCCGCGCTGACGTATGATTTCGAGGTGTGGTCGGCCGCGCAGAAACGCTGGCTGGAGGTAAGTTCGGTATCCAATTTCGAAACTTTTCAGACCAATCGTATGAAACTGCGTTTCCGCGATGCCGAGGGCAAAATTGAGTTAGCGCACACCCTTAACGGTTCGGCGCTGGCGCTGGCCCGGATCGTAGCCGCGTTGCTGGAAAACAACCAAACGCCGGAAGGCATCCGTTTACCGAAGGCATTACACGGGTACACAGGTTTTGAAATGATTTCCTAAGCGGATTTGCAGGGTAGTCCCGGCATGGCTTTATCGATGTTTATGCCGAAGAAACCTCAGGCGGGTATGTTTTTGTCGAAATCTGTGTGACTTTTTATAGATTTCGTTGTTATACATTTGCTTTTTGAAAGAAGAGATTGCCTGAAGCAGGCAAATCACCAACACACTCACAAATCAACACTCAAAAATGGGATTAATAATCATCAGCGTTGTTTTTATGGTCATCGGTATGATCCTGAACAACGTATTGAAAAGCAAATTCAGAAAATACAGCGAGGTGCCGATGACGAACGGCATGAGCGGCGCAGAAATCGCGGCAGCCATGTTGAAACACTATGGCATTTATGATGTGCAGGTCACCCACGTAGAAGGTCATCTGACGGACCACTACAACCCGATGGATAAAACCGTCAACCTGAGCACCGATGTGTATCAGGGGCGCAGCGTCTCTGCGGCTGCTGTGGCGGCGCACGAATGCGGCCATGCGGTTCAACACGCCACCGCTTACCCGATGCTCAAGATGCGCTCCGCGCTTGTTCCGGTCGTGAATATCGCTGCGGGCCTGCAACAATACCTGTTTATGTTCGGTATTGCCGGTTTTGCGCTTATGAAAAGCCCGATCGTACTGATTATTGCCCTGGTGGCATTTGGCCTAACAGCACTGTTTAGTTTTATAACCCTGCCGGTGGAGTTCGACGCCAGTCGCCGGGCTTTAGCCTGGCTCGACGATACGGGTTTTGCCCGCGGCGCGCAGTACGACGGCGCCAAAGACGCCCTTACTTGGGCGGCTATGACCTATGTGGCCGCAGCTTTAGCCGCTTTGGTGCAGTTGCTGTACCTGTTGTGGCGGGTGTTTGGAAACCGGAATTAGTATAGCCGGTAAAGCCTGGGTTTAATAGGAGCCATTCCGTTTTGCGGGGCGGCTCCTATTTTTATTTTAATGCATAATTTCCACTATTTTTGGCATCCTGTTTCATATCATAAAACCTCCATCGGAATGGATTCAGCAAGCGAAGGCGCCCTGCTCAGAAATTTAATTGCCGACAACCAGCAAAAAGAGGCGACCGAACGGCTGTATCGATGGTTTGAAGGCAAAAACGCCGCCCGCCAGGATGCCGCACTGGCACTGCTCAGTCGCATCAATGCCCTGGAGGAGAGCGTTTTGGGCGGACTCATCAGTCAGGTTGATGCCGACCTGGAGCGCAACCGCATCACCAAGGCGGTACTCGAGTTATCCAAACAACTCGATCAAAAAGATACACTGCCGGGCGCGCGTCGGCCATTCGGGGTTTTACTGGCCGGCGGAGTGATTCTTTTGCTGGTACTGGGCTACTTCCTTTTTGTGAAAAGTGCTACCGAAGGCGACGAAAATTCGGCAACACACTCCGCTTTTGCAGTTACCGCAATTCTGCACGAACAGGGCGACGAATCGAAACTCATCCGGAGTGGAAAAGTAGAACTTGTAATTGGGGATATACACCTGCCTGCCCAGGACGTGACCAGCAATGGCCAGGCTGTTTTTGCCAATATACCGGGCGAATTATTCCACAAACCGATTCGTTTGATCCCGCAGGATATGCCATACAAAGTCGTTTCTCAAACGGATTCCATCGCCGCTCAACATCAAAGCATTGCGTTTGGATTGGCGCCTAAACCGGATACCACGATTGTTATTGGCGCCGTTTTTTTACCGGGCTCAGGCCGCAAACCCGCCGTGGGCGCAGTGCTGGATTTTGACTTTGGGAATGGCAAAGGTATTACCGGAGATGATGGACGTTTCAAGATACCGGTCCCACAGGCAATCGGTAAAACGATAAAATTAATAATTCAATACAAGGGCGAAAACCGGTATAACCGCGATGTCACAATTGGAAGTCAGCAAATGGAACTCACACTCACACAATGACTAAACTGCTTCCTGTTTTTTTTCTGATCGGCCTCTGCCCGCTCATTGCTCAACCGGCCGGCGACGTCATTTTTACCGGCCGTATCGTGGACGGCGCGCAAAAAGGCATCAAAGATGCCCGGGTCGTTTTGGTTGGCGTCAGCGAGGGCCGAACAGACGACGACGGCCTGTTTCGAGTGTCGATTCCTGCTAATGTGACGGAGGTACAGGTATCGATCGACCAATACGAGGTGGTGTACCCGCGGGCCGGCCGCGCCTTGGTGCCGCGTTCGCAAACAACCCCGGTAGTGATCGAAGTCAAAAAAATACGGGCCGGCGAAACCGAAAAACTGATCCGTCAGTTGCAGGAAAACGTGCGGAAACTGGAAAACGACAAGCGTTTTAAGGAAGATGAAATCAGGCGCCTTGAAAAAAAGATGCAGGACTCCATCCAGGTGTACCAGCGTATTTTGGACGCCGGCGAGGGGCAGAACAGCCGCCTGCTGGATTCCCTGAAGCAAAAGATCAGCAACCTGATGGCCACGCAGGAATCGACGCTGCTGAAAGAAAAAAAGGCCCGGATATACGAGGACATTACCGGAACACTCCTCATTTTCCTGGACAAATCCAGAAACCTGCGCGATGCGCTCACCCGGATTGACGACGTTTTCCTGTCCGTGCAGGCCCAGAAGATGTTTGAGCAAAAAGTAACCGAATACAATGCCGCCCGCGATTCCCTCTACAATAAACATAAAAGTTTCAGCGAACAGGTCCGGCTTTTTTGGAACGACCCTGATATAAACGCCAAAATGGAGATGGTGAACGATCTTGCCCTGGAGCAAATTCACGTAGGCATTATCCTACCAATGAACCGCAGTGTGATCGTTCCAATCGGCGATGCGGCCACCGGACGCACATCGCGCTTGTCTGCCAACAAAAAAGCCCGGAAAGGCGCCCATAAGGCCCTGGAGCAACTTGTGTTCCCGTTGAACAATCTGGGGGACAAAATCAATGTTTTATCCGGAATGTTATCCCGCTAACTTTTAAATCCACAGCTATGCAAACGCTTATTCCAATTGTTCGATTTACTTGCTTTATTCGCTTTACCCGCCGAAGCGCGCAGCGCGTAGGAGGGCTCCTCCTCCTCTCCGCCCTCACTTTTACCGCCTGCAAAAATAAATGCGACAACGCGGATTTTGCCATCCAAAAAATCCAACCCGCCGCCAATCCCGCCGGATACGAAGTATTTATCACCGCTACCGGAGTCGGCCCAAACACGATCGTGCGCTTCGACGAGGTAGAGGCTGTCGTACAAAATGCGGAGGGAGGCCTGATTGCCAAGATACCAGTCGGTTTGTCCGGCCCGGTGACCTTATCCATCGAGGAGGGCGATTGTAAGGATTCGAAACCATTCGACGTATTGGGGTCGTATCCGGGCAATGTGCCGGCCAGCCCGACGGTTATCGTGGTGCCTCAGGCTCCGGGAGGATATCCAAGCGGAATTACGAATCCCTGGCCGAACGTTTTTGACCAGAATCACAAGGTTTTCATGAGTGATTTTGATTACATTGGTATTTTTCAAGCCGGGTCAAGTGAATTCCACGATAATCTTCCGTTTTTTAATGGAAACCCGATCAGCGGCAACTACGACACGCTCGCAAATACCATTTTTATGGTAATAGACCGAAGTGGTAAGGCCGGAGGTTACAAGGATACCCTGACCGGCCAGTTCATTCCCAACATACCGGAATCTGAAATACTTGGGGCAAGCGCAACCATATTACTCGTTTCAAAGCGCACCGGCCGCCAATTGGTTATTTACAAGCCCTGAACTACCCACCGCACACCCAGCGACAACGCAAAAGCGCCTTTTTTCAACGTTGTAGTCGTCACACTTTTCGTTTCGATCAAGGCCGGTCCTTGCAGCAGTGCATACGCGCTGAACGAGGGCTGGAAATAGTGCTGCACGCCCAGCCCATACTGCACCCGGTACCCGTTGCCTTTTAAAAAGCCGGGGCTCACTTTGCTGAAATTTCCGTTGTAACCCAGGTTCCCAAACAGGTAGGTTTTACTGAAATAGCCCAAACGGAACACCGGATACAGGTTGACCGGCAACAAGACGCTGGTCTGTTTGCGGGTATCATTAGCGAACAACACGTCGGTTTCCGCCGTGGCGAACAGGTAAAACCAGGGACGGAACTGCTGGTAAAAAGAAACCTGTACTTGTGCCAGGGTGCGGTCATAGCCCGAGTACTGCCTCGCGGTCTGCTTCCTGCTTGCCGGGAAAAAGACGCCAGCTTGCACCGTTAGTTCAGGCAGGCGCTGGAACGGCAGGCCGCGTGCGTAGACGCCCAACGCGGCAGGTTCCCGGAAAACGGTGGCGTTCGCATCGCCGCTTTTCAGCACAGAAAAGGCGCCGCGTGTCTCATCCGCATCCGAACGGGTATGGGCAAAAATAAAGCTGGCGCCTACATTCAGCCGGTTGTTTTTCGATACGCCGTAAGCGACCTGCAAGACGTGGTAGAGGCTTGAAAAACGACTTGTTTCAGCAATGGAATCGAACTTGAACAGCGACTTTTCAGTGCTTAAACGGTTGAAAAAACCTATTTCCACGTGCCGGAAGGGTACCACGGAAGGAGACAAGCCGGGATTGATGATTTGCAGGCTGTCTGTTGCTTGCGCACAAAGGAATGGACAGGTACAGCCGATAAAAAATACCAGGAGGTAAAAATGATGTTTCATATTGGAAGGGTGTTTCCGTAAAATTCTTAAAGTTCGATGCCGTCGTAAATATTCGCTAATCTAATCGCACAGCTTTGAATATCAATGGTATCGTCCTCTTCTTCGGCAACCGCATACAGCCATTTTCGTTCATTTTCCGTACGGTTGTACCATTGAATCAGTTTTTCGCGCTGTGAAACTAATACGTATTGACGAAGCGATTGATTACGCCTCCGCCCCGAATTTCTCCCGCAACATCTTCTTCAAGGCCAGCATTTCATCCCGCAATTGCGCAGCGGTGATAAAATCCAGCTCTTTGGCCGCTTTTTTCATCTTGTTTTCCGTATCGGTCACCATTTTTTCCAATTGGCTGCGGGTGGCGTAGGCGACCACCGGTTCCGCCGCGAGGTTAACTTCTTCGTTTTCAAGGTATATTTTCGTGGGTTCGGTTCCGCGTACGTCGAGAATGCTGCGTTGGGCCAGGATTTGCTCCCGCGTTCTGGAAACGGTGGTGGGGGTGATTCCGTGCTCCTCGTTGTAAGCGATCTGCACGGCCCGGCGACGCGTGGTTTCTTCCATGGTGTTGCGCATGGAATCGGTTATTTTATCGGCATAAAAAATAACCAGGCCGTTGGAATTCCGGGCTGCGCGGCCGGCCGTTTGGGTGAGTGAACGCCAGTTGCGCAGGAAGCCTTCCTTGTCGGCATCCAGAATGGCCACGAGCGATACTTCTGGTAAATCGAGGCCTTCCCGGAGCAGGTTGACGCCGATGAGCACGTCGTATTCGCCGAGGCGCAGGTCGCGGAGAATCTCCACACGTTCCAGGGTTTCCACCTCGGAGTGGATGTATCGGCAGCGGATACCCACATTGGCCATATAGGTCGCCAGTTCTTCGGCCATCCGTTTGGTGAGGGTGGTTACCAGGGCGCGTTCGTTGCGTTCCGCCCGTTGCTGGATCTCTTCCATCAGGTCGTCGATCTGGTTGAGCGAGGGGCGCAGGTCGATGGGCGGATCGAGCAGGCCGGTGGGGCGCACGAGTTGTTCCACCACCAGGCCTTCGGTTTTTTCCAGCTCATAATCGCCGGGCGTGGCGCTGACATAGATGACCTGGTTGATAAGCGTCTCGAATTCTTCGAAACTCTGCGGCCGGTTGTCGATGGCCGACGGCAGGCGGAAGCCGTAATTCACCAGCATTTGTTTGCGCGAGCGGTCGCCGCCCCACATGCCGCGTACCTGCGGGAGGGTCACGTGGCTTTCATCGATGATCATCAGGTAGTCGTCGGGGAAATAGTCGAGCAGGCAGAAGGGGCGGGTTCCGGGTTCTCTGCGGTCGAAAAAGCGGGAGTAGTTTTCGATGCCGGAACAATACCCGAGTTCTTTGATCATTTCCAGGTCAAAGCTGGTTCGTTCCTTGATTCTGCGGGCTTCGATGGGGCGTCCGTCGGAGATAAAATACCGCTCCTGGGCCATCATTTCATCCTGAATATCGTTCATAATCTCATTGATCCGGGTCTTTGGCGCTACGTACAGATTGGCCGGGAAAATGGCCGCCGTTTCCACCGCGTCAATACGTTTACCCGTTTCCCGTTCAATGGTTTCGAGGCTTTCGATCTCGTCGCCCCAAAAGGTAATCCGGAAACCCCAGTCGGCATACGGCAGGTTGATGTCCACCGTGTCGCCTTTCACCCGGAAAGTACCGCGGGCAAAATCCGTTTCCGTCCGGGAATACAAACTCCCGACTAAGTTATACAAAAACTGGGTGCGCGAAATGACCTGTCCTTTGAACAGCTGGATAATTCCCGCCTTGTAATCGTCGGGATTCCCCATGCCGTAAATGCAGGACACCGAGGCCACGATGATGATGTCGCGCCGGCCCGATAATAGGGCGCTGGTAGCTTTCAGGCGCAATTTATCCACCAACTCATTGATTTGCAGGTCTTTTTCGATGTAGGTATCGCTCACCGCCACGTAGGCTTCGGGCTGGTAATAGTCGTAGTACGACACGAAATACTCCACCGCGTTGTCCGGGAAAAAAGACTGTAACTCCCCGTAGAGCTGGGCGGTGAGGGTTTTATTGTGGGTCAGCACCAAAGTCGGGCGGTTCACCTGGGCGATGACATTGGCCATGGTAAAGGTCTTGCCGGAGCCGGTTACGCCCAGTAAGACCTGGGCGCGGTCACCCTGGTTGAGGCCGTCGACGAGTTGGTGGATGGCCTGGGGTTGGTCGCCGGTGGGTTTGTAGTCGGAGGTGAGTTTGAATTGCATTGGGATACGGTTCAAACCCCAAAATTGCGGCATTTTTTGGAAAAACCGTTGATTTTAACCGCTAATTAGGAACGGTGTCAAAATAAGTTTCCAATTTCAGGCCAATTATTTTGGCATCAGCCAACTATCTTTTGAGGCGAATAGCCGCGCTATTTAACGAAAAAGATGGGACGGATGACGGCAAAAGAATGGCATCAAATTGGGAAGTCATTTTGACACCGTTCCTTAAAACAAAATATTTCTAAAAAAATAGCCGGAACGCTTGCGCATCCCGGCTACCTACTTTTAAACGTGGTTGCATTTCAGCAACCGTATTTGTTCATATAGTTTGCCGCGTGAAAACTAATCCAGCGATTGGTTGGCAGTATTAGCGCTGTTCACCATTTGCTGGTATTCTTTGGGAGTCAGGTTGTCCATGCAAAAATTGATCGGGTTGATCGGATTGCCTTTGTAGTGTACTTCGTAGTGCAGGTGGGGTGCGGTGGAAAGCCCTGTATCGCCGACTTCGCCGATTTTGTGGCCTTTTTTGATGCGTTCGCCCGGGCGCACGGTCATTTTGCTCATGTGGCCGTACAAGGTTTCATAGCCATAGCCGTGACTGATCTTCACACAGTTGCCGTAGCCCTGGTGCCAGCCGGCTTCCACCACGGTGCCGTCGCCGGAGGCCTGGATGGCCGTGCCGACCCGGGCCGGGAAATCGAGCCCGGCGTGGAATTTTCTGATCTTGTACACCGGGTGGATACGGGTTCCGAAACCGGACAGCGTACCGATGCTTTTTTGCAATTTATCTTCCCGCACCGGTTTGATGCTCGGCAGCGACGCCAGCATATTCTGCTGGTTGTTGGCCAGCTGCTGGATGGTATCGAGTGATTTGCTTTGCAGGGAGAGTTGGCGGCTTAACATGTCCACTTTGTTGACAACATTGCGGATATCAGGTTCGCCGTATTTGAAGGCAGACAATTCAGGGTGGGCTTCGTGGCCGCCGACACCGGCGGTCCAAATGTCCTCATCGATGGGATCCATGCCGAAAACGGCTCGGTGTACATTGGCGTCGCGCTCCTGGATATTCTGGAGCACTTTGGACATGACTTCTAACTGGGAGCCCATTTGGGCGTATTTGTGTTCCATCTGTTCCATCTCATGCATCAGCTCCTGTTCGCGGGGAGAGGGAAACACAGTATAAAGAACGGCAAGTAAAGCAAAGGAAGTAACGAGAACAACGGAGAAAAATCCGAAGGCTTGCCAAATTCTGGTTTTTATTGGGATGACTACTTTTTCGTACGTTAGGGTATGAATGTTATAAACAAACTTTTCTTTCCTGCCCATAATGTTAGTATTTACCAAGGGAATCAAGCATTTGCAATGCCTCAGTTATGCAAAATGATATCGGCGTACGAAGACGAGGATTAAACTGTTTTCAATACTGAAAGCGGAATGATCTTCCTGCGCCGTTGATGCTCCTGGTGGGTTCGATTTTTTCAAATCGGATCCTGTGAGTAAAGATAGAGGCGCACAAATGTAGCAAAGCGTCCGGTATTTGCAAAACATTTAGCTTAAAAAAACAAATTGTCGGATTTTTAGAGCGAAAAACAACTTTTAAGGGCAATTTTTAACGTTTTTAAGCCGGATTAAAGATTTTTTAGTTGGTGGAAACTTGTTGATGTATCCCAATTATTCGTCCGGCGGGAAGGCAAAAAAACGGCGCCTTTGGCAAAAACGGTAACGTTCGCCCGACTTTAACACATGGCGCGTCATGGTCGCTTTTGGGCATTTCGCAGTTGGCTTAAAATAAACTAGTATCCGGGTTCGGAGAGATCGAGGATCATGATCTTTTGCCATACCTTTTGGGAAAGACCCTGGGTGAGGGTTTCCAGATCATTCACCGCAGCCAACACGACCGGGTCCTCCATGTTTTGAGCAAACAAGGCTGCGATTTTGCTGACCAGGGCTTGCATTTCGGAACAATAATCGAGGTAGCGGGCCAGTTGGGGCCGGGTTAGATTGCGTTGAGGAGAGGCCTTGGTTCCGGTGAAATCGCCCATGACGTGCGCCGGGTCTTTGGTAAGCTGGTGCATATCCACCACGTGGGCAATACTGCGCAACTGGTGCAGGGCTTTCAGGGCCGACTGGCGTTTGAGGCGGGTTTCGAGGTTTATCAGGAAATATAAAGCCAGGCCCAGGAAGATCAGTTCATTGATGAGCGACTCCATGGTCTGTAATACATCGACCACGCCGTTCGGGCCTACTTTAAAATGACCTGGAAGTTGCCCGAATGCCCAGATAACTAATGCGATCAATAAAAACGCCGAGGCAAATGTCACTGCCCGGACCGGCCAGATCGGGCGTGCCAGGTGCAGGGCAAGTTTCCCGGATTCTACCGCCAATTCCCGGAATTCCCCACATACCCGAAGCAACCCGGATTCAGGAAACCGCTCGGAGATGCGCGCTTCCAGCCGGATAATGGTATCCATGATTCGCTCCGGTTTCAGTTCGGTGAACTTGTCGGCGGAGCGTTTTTTATAAAGAAAAGGGAACAGAAAAACCGTCAATGACATAAGCGCTGATTGCGGCGGCAATATTAGGGAAAAAGGGTTTAGAAAAGGTTTAGAGGGTTTAGAAAAGGTTTAGGCGGTTTAGGGGACGGTTTAGAGGGTTTAGAGGCAGCGCTCCTCTAAACCCTCTAAACCTTTTTCTAAACCCTCTAAACCGTCCCCCAAACCCTTACCTGGCAACCACTACTTTACGCATGGCCGACTGACCATCTTCCAGGCGAATCTGCATCCAAAAGATACCGGCATTCAGGGAAGCGACATCGAGTACCAGGCTCTGATCTGCTGCTTCGAGATACTGCGTTTGTACAAGCCGGCCGCCGGCATCGTACAAACGGACCATTGTAGACTGGCCGATGGGCGCATCAAAAACAAGATGCAGCGCATCAGAGGCGGGGTTTGGCTGTACGCTAAGGGCCTGCGCCCAGGCCGCTTCGGCCGTCGCCACAAGGTTCGACACCGTGAGCGTTGCTCCATTTACGTTACAGCCGTTTGCATCCGTCACGAACACGCCGTATTGCCCTTGCTGGAGGTTGAATAAATCTTCCGTCGCGGCATAAAACAGGCCGTTTTTGGTCCAGAGGAAGGTGTAAGGAGCCAGGCCTCCCGAAACACTGATATCAATGCTGCCGGTTCCGGCGCTGCCTGCATCGTTGATCACCTGAGCGACCGAGATCGCGAGGGGCAACGGCTGGGTCACCTGGGCGACGCTGGTTTGCTGACAACCCGCTGCATCCGTTACGGTCACGGTGTAAGCACCGGCACACAGGTTGGACGCATTTGTACCGGATTGTCCGTTGCTCCAAAGAATATTAAAGGGTCCGGTACCGCCTGCCAGACTGATTGAGGCCGCGCCATTACAAATATTGGTGCAGGTAACGGCCTGGGTGGTAACATTTTGTGTATTGGAGCCCGAAATCGTGACGCTAAACGTACACTGTGCGACGTTTCCCCCGCCATCGGCATACAGGAAGTTTTGCATCGTGGTGCCGACCGGAAAAATGGAACCCGAAGGCAAACCGCTGACCAGACTCAAAGCCGCCGGATCAACGGTACAGTTATCCTGTACCAGGGGCAGGTTATAGGTCGTAGCGCCGTTGCAATAAGCAGCGACGATGTTGGCGGGGCAGATTAGCGTCGGCGGCACATTGTCCGATACTGTGATCTGAACATTTTTCGTCTGCGTACAGCCGTAAGCATCCGTAAGCGTTGCCGTGTAATTTCCACCGCACAGGCCGGTGGCGGTAAATCCGGTTTGCCCGTTGCTCCACAGTACCGTAAGTGCGCCTCCACTGGTTTGTGACAGGGTGGCTGTACCGTCGCAAGTACCGCAGGCGCCTGGTGTGGCGCTCGTATTAGCGGAAAAACCGGCGCCTACCGTAATTTCAAACGCGCATTGTCCGAGGTTGCCTGAAGGATCGGTGTAGCGGAATGTTTGAAGTGTAAGGCCTATCGGGAAGGATGATCCCGAGGGCAGGCCGTTCAATTGCTGCAGCTGGGCCGGATTGACCGGGCAATTGTCTGCAACCTGCGGCATATTGAATTGGACGACCGGATTGCAGGAGCCGACCGCTACGTTCGCTGGGCAGCTCATGGTCGGAACGATGTTATCCGTTACCGTAACGAGCGCGGTACCGGTGCTGGCATTACCCCCCAAATCGGTTGCCGTGAGCGTCACGATGTGCTGGCCTACCTGGGCGCAGGAATAGTTGGTCGGGCTCACCGTCCAGCTTGCGATGCCGCATTGCGCGTCGCTGCTACCATTGTCGAACAAGGGCGGTGAAATCACCACATTGCCGTTATTGTCCAAATCAACCGTGGCATTTTTTAGTATCAATACGGGAGGCGTATGGTCGCTCACAACGATTTGTGCGCTCAAACTTTTGGTGCATGCGTTGGCATCCGTTGCGGTCACGGTGTAGGTACCAGGCGCAAGTCCGGATAAGGAAGCCCCCGTAGATCCGTTGGACCAAATATACGAAAAAGGCGGTGTGCCGCCGGATGCGCTCATGGTCAGCGAACCGTTGTTTCCATTGGGGCAGGGCACGTCGGTTTTTGCCTGGACGACGATTGAAACGGCTTGCGGAGCCGTGACGGAGGCCGTGAGCGTGGCAGTACAACCATTGGCATCTGTAACGGTCAGGCTGTAATTGCCCGCTTCAAGACCAGAAATCATCGTGCCGGTACCGTTATTTGACCAGTGGTAGGTATATGGCTGCTTTCCGCCGGTAACGCCTGCCGACATGGAGCCGTTCTGGTTGCTTGCGCATAATATGTTAGTTTGAGATGCTAGGGAGGTCAATAAGACTTGTGGGCCGGTGACCTGGGCTGTTTGTACCATCTGGCAGGACGCTGCATCCGTAGCGGTTACGGAGTAAGTGCCCGGTTGCAGGTTCGATATTGTTTTTGTTGTTCCGCTGTTCGACCAGGTATAAACGACCGGATTAAGCGCCCCGTTCAGCGTGATGGTGGCGGTGCCGTTGGCTGCCCCGAAGCAGGTAACGTTGCTGGAAGAGGCGGTACCGGTCAGGATGCAATTGGCGGCATTTACGTTGGTGGTTTTAACGACGGTGCAGCCGTTCAGATCAGTTACGGTCACTGAATACGAGCCGGGCGCCAGGTTGGTAATATTAAAGGCCGTTTGTCCATTATTCCATTGTGCCGTATAAGGCGATGTGCCGCCAATGGGGTTCACTGTAGCGGTGCCGTTGTTTACGCCGGGGATCGTTTGGTTGGTTGACAATATCCCGGCTTGCAGGTTCAATTGGGTTATGGTGGCTGTAGCGGTGGCCGAGCAACCCTCGCCGTCGATCACGGTAACGATATAGGTTCCGGCACTTAAACCAGTTGCCGTAGCCGTATGCTGGCCGTTCGGCCAGTTGTAAGTATAGGTAAAATTGCCGCCGCCGCCGTTCGCTTTCGCCGTACCGCTCTGGCCGCCATTGCACAATACCGGAGTTGTTTGGCTGATCACTGCCGTTACCGGTTCGGATTGCGCCACCACCATGCTGTCCAGGCTGAAGCAACCATTGCTCGTATTTTTTACTTTAAGGGTGTAGGTCCCGACCAGATCAACCAAAGCATACAGCGTGTTGGCGCCGGATACGATATTCCCGTCGAACGTATACCAGTTGTACGTGTAAATAGGACCGTTGGAAGAGAAGCTGCCGTTGATAGTCACCGAGTTGTAAAAACAGTTAAACGGCTTATCCTCCCCGGCATATGCGAAGGGTGGCGTAATGTTGGCGCTGGCGTACACCGAGGTTGTATTGCTACAGCCATTGACAGGACTGGTGACGGTCACGTTATAATATCCTTGCCCGGAAGCCGTCGTATTTTGCAAATTGGAACTGAAACCGTTGGGGCCGCTCCAGTGATAACTGGCGCCCGAGGTAGAAGAATTGGCTTGCAGCGGCGCCAGGGGATTGGTGCAGGTGATAATGCCCGCATTAGCCGATAGAGAAGGCGGGGTTATATTTTGCGATACCGTAGCGGTAGCGGTTTTGGTACAGCCGTTTGTCGGATTCGTCACCCGCAAAGTATACGTTCCGATGCCGCTGACGGGCGGATTTTGTTGGTTTGAAAAGTAGGCGTTGGGGCCGTTCCAGGAATAATTAACCCCGGGCGTGGTAGACATGCCCTGAAGCACCACCATCGCATTGGCGCAGGTGATCGTGCCGCCCGTAGCGCTTGCATTCGGCTGGACAATGTTTTGTAAAACGGTTACTGTGCCCGTTCCGGTACAGCCATTGCCGGGGTTGGTTACGGTCAGGGTATAAACGCCGGGCACGCTGGTGGTGGCTGTCGGCTGGTTGGACGTGTAACCATTTGGGCCTGTCCAGGCAAAAGTGGCGCCGGGGGAATTGGAAACGCCTACCAATTGCGCCGTAAGAATGGTGCAGGTGAGCGAACCGACGACCGAGGCCATGGCGGCTGGCGCCGTCAGGCTGGCAGTAACGGTTATCGCGTCCGAGGCCGTGCATGCGTTCACCGGATTCGTTACGATCAGGGTATATGCGCCGGCGGTACTAACAGTAGGATTTTGTTGATTGGACGAAAACCCGTTCGGGCCGGTCCAAGACCAGGTGACGCCCGGGGTGGTGGAACTGCCGTTCAAAAGTACAGACGTCTGAATACAGGTGATCGTTCCGCCGCCGGAAGCATCCGCGTTCGGCAGGACCATATTACTTGTTACCGCTGCCGTCGATTTATTGATGCAGCCGGTAAGCGTATCGGTCAGTGTAAATGTATAGTTACCCGGACTGCTGACGCCAGGGGTTAATTGATTGGACGTGTATCCGTTAGGCCCCGTCCAGCCATAAATCGTGTGGAGGGGATCGTAGGTAATGCCTAAGGTCACGGTATGTATCGAACAATTCAAAACGCCTCCTGTGGCCATCGCCATGGGCGGGGCATTCAATGCCGTCACGATGGTTTGATCCACAGCGGTACAGCCGTTTCCGGCATTGGTAACTGTTAAGCGAAAGGTACCAGTATGGTTGATCACCGGGGTCAAGGTCTGGGCGCCCGATTGAATAACGCCGCCGTTCAAACCAAGCCATTGATACAGGAAACCGGCCCCGGAAGAGCCGCTGCCGCTCAGGGTTGTTATGGAATTGGTGCAATTCACAACTACAGGTAAACCGGCATCGGCAGATGGAAATGCCAGATCGTCCACAAGGCTGAGCGTCAGTTCAGCCTTTTCGCCCTCGGAATCGATTACCGTCACGATATATTCTCCTGCCCAGAGGTTGTCGAGAATGGGTCCGGTAGCCCCGGTGCTCCATTCAAACGTGTAGCCTGGAACGCCGCCGCTTGCCTGTACGGAAAGGTATCCCAAAGGGTGAATACAATTGGGGTTGCGAAGAGAATCGACGCTTAGCATTAAGGGGGCGCCTGGAAGGGGGTGGGACGTTTTGCCGTATCCATTGGACAGGGAAACGAACCCGAATGCGAGTAAAAAAAAGAATCGAATCATGGGTAGTGTATTAAAAAAACTAATCGTGAAAAATCGTTGAAAAAAAGGATTCTATCAAACCCGATGCACCGCATCAGGAATGAATTGTATGGTAGATGATTATGCCCCGCCTAAATGCGACGAGCAACCATGTACCGAACCAACATGTTAATATTGAATAGATTGCAGGCTCTATACGGGTAGGAAAAATGTCATGAGATAAGCCTGATTGGATTAAAAACCTAGGTATAGCAAATACCCGGCCTACTTTTCACCGGGCAGCTGATTTATCTCAAGTTTCTGCGCTTTTGACGGCTGTTAAACTAAAGAGGAAGATTCTGAAATTGGGTTTAGGAATAGTTTAGGGGGTTTAGGCGGTTTAGAAAAGGTTTAGAGGGTTTAGAAAAGGTTTAGAAAAGGTTTAGAGGGTTTAGAAAAGGTTTAGAAAAGGTTTAGAGGGTTTAGAAAAGGTTTAGAGGCGCGTCGTCCAAATTGAACGGACACCGGGCGTAAACCGCCTCTAAACTCTCTAACCGCCTAAACCCTCTAAACCGCCTAAACCTTTTCTAAACCCTCTAAACCATTCCTAAACCCTCTAAACCATTCCTAAACCCATTCTTAAACCAACAAACTACCGTGACATCCTAACCAGTCGTTTGGCGGCCACGTGGCGGCCGTCGGTGAGTTTCACAACCAGCACACCTGCCGGAAAATCCGTGAGATCAACCCTTACCGGACTTCCGGTGAATTGTAAAGACTGCCGGTGCAACAATCGCCCCGTCAGATCCACTATTTCCAAGTCGAAGTTTTCCGAAGGCGCCCCCGTTACCGTCACGAACGTATACATCCCTGCGGGGTTGGGGTGAAGGGTCCAGTCGTATAACCCTTTCTGTTCCTCTTTCGTGGACACCACCATCACGAACACGCAAATTGAAGTGTCTGCACATCCGCTCTGGTTTATAGCTACAAAATAATTACCGGTTACCGTTGGCGTGTATGTGTTGCCGGTAGCGCCCGTAATCGGCTGATTGGTATCGCAATCGTACCATTGGTAGCTTGCGTTTACAGCAGCAGCCTCCAGCGTACCGCTTTGCAACGAGACTCCTGTTTCAACCACAGTCACCAACAGGTTTAATATGATCGTCGAATCACAACCATTGGAATTTTGTAGCACGGCCGTGTAAGTTCCCGCTTCGCTCAAAGCCTGTCCGAAGAAAGTATAGGACTCGCCGTCACAAATCGTCTGAACCTGACCCGATGCCGTTACCGGGAATACCGTCAGCACAAGGGTTACCGTGGAGTCGCATCCGTTTGAACCTGCGTACACTGCCTGATAGGTACCCGCAAGTCCCAGATTTTGCCCGTTAAACGTATAGGTCTCGCCTTCGCAGATGTGTACATCCAAGCCGATGGCCGCCTTCGGCAATACCGTGAGCGTCACCGTAACGGTCGAGTCGCATCCGTTGCTACCCGTAAAACCAAATGGATAAACGCCGCTATCAGTCAGTGCAACGCCATTGTAGGCGTACGTTTCTCCTTCGCAGATTGTAGCATTTATATCCGATTCCAGCACCGGTAGAACGGTCAGTGTAAGCATAACAACCGAATCACAACCATTCACGTTGGACAAAGTGGCGGTAAAATTGCCGCTCTGAGTCAGGGTTTCTCCGTTGAAATCGTAGCTGGCGCCGGCGCAAATGTCGGCCGTGAGGTTTGTTTCCGGAACTTCCGGCAAAACCGCCAAAGTAAGCGTTACAATAGAGTCGCAGCCCAATTCATTGCTCAGGACGGCCGTGTAGTCGCCGCTTTCTGTCAGTGCATCCCCATTGAAATCATAGCTCGCTCCGGCGCATATTGTTGCTGCAATCGCCGTTTCGGAAGTCGCGAACACGGTCAGCACAAGCGTAACGATAGAGTCGCAGCCATTGGCAGCGGTGTATCCGGCGGTGTAGGTGCCGGCATCCGTCAGTGCTGCTCCGTTGAAGATATAAAATCCGCCCTGGCAAATGGCTTCCGCCAGGTCGGTGGTAACATTCGGCAAAACCGTCAAACTAAGCGTAACGATGGAATCGCAACCGCCTATGGCTGTGAGGGTTACCGGGTAATTGCCGCTTTCGGTATAGGCCTGGCCGGCGTATTCGTACACTTCTCCGCTGCAAATAGAGGTCGTAATGGAACTGGTCAGCGGGTCAGACACCAGCAATTGCAGGGTAACCGTCGAATCGCAGCCGTTTTCAGATGCCAGCGTAAAGGTGTAATCGCCGCTTTCCGTTAAATCTAATCCGTTAAAAGGGAAAGATGTGCCCACGCAAATTTGTACGATCAGGCCGGTTTGCGCCAGTGGTAACACGCTCAGTGTCAACACCACAGTGGAGTCGCAACCGTTTTCAGCGGTAAAAACGGCGTTGTAAGTTCCGGCGATTTGAAGGGGGGCGCCATAGAAATCGTATATTTCGTTGGCACAGATTGTCGCGCTGGTCTCCGTGACCGGAGCGGGTAACACGTTTAAGTTCAGGGTGACGATCGAGTCGCAGCCGTTTTCGCCGCTTAGCATCGCCTCGTACGTTCCTTGCGTGTTTAAAGTATCTCCGTTAAATTCATACGTTTCATTGGAACAAATCGTCGCGTCGATGTTCGATGATTGGGTTGGTAATACATCCAATACAAGGGTTACGATCGAATCACAACCGTTTTCCGCCGTCAACGTCGCGGTATAAGTACCTGGGTCGGATAAGGTTTGTCCGTTGAAATTATAGAGTTCATTGGAACAAATGGTTTCCTGCAGATCGGTGATTTGCACCGGCAAAACGCCCAGCGTGAGTGTCACAATAGAATCGCAACCGTTTTCAGCCGTCAGTATTGCAGTATACGTACCTGCTTCATCCAGTATTTGGCCATTAAATTCCAGCGTAGCGCCATCGCAAATCTCAGCGCTCAGCGAAGTTTCAGCGACAGGCAAAACTTGCAGGGTCAGTGTAACCGTGGAGTCGCAGCCGTTTTCCGCGGTAAAGGAATAAACGTACACGCCGGCATCAGACAAAGCATCGCCGTTGAATTCGTAAGGCTCGTTGGAACAGGTCGTCGCTTCCAGATTCGTTTCCGCTACCGGCAATACGGTCAGCGTCAGCACCACAGTCGAATCGCAACCGTTTACGTCGCTTAGTATCGCGGTGTACGTCCCGCTTTGGTCCAGCAGTTCGCCATTAAACAAATAAACCTCCGTGGCGCAAATGCTTGCCTCCAGCATGGTTTCAGGCTGCAATGGGAATACGGTGAGCGTCAGGTTCAAAATGGAATCACAACCGCCCGCAGCGGGTACGGTCGTCGTGTACTCGCCACTTTGGTTGAGGCTTTGACCGCCAAAATCGTAGGTTTCATTGGCACAAATGCCAGCTGTAATTGCGGTTTCAAAAAAAACGGCCACCGTCAAATTCAACACCACGATTGAATCGCAGCCCGCTACGGTCTGCAAACTGTCTGTATAGGTACCGCTCTCCGTGAGCGTAAGCCCGTTAAAATTGTAGGAGAAACCTTCACAAACGCCTACTGCCAGATTGGTCGTTTTATTTGGCAATATGGAAAGAGTCAGGATTAAAACAGAATCGCAGCCTCCGGAAGCCGTCAGCGTATCGGTATAAACGCCGCCCAATGTGAGCGTATCGCCTGCAAATACGTAGAAGTCGCCCGCACAAATGCCAACCTGGAGCGGCGTCTCAAAAAAAGAAACGACGGCCAGATTGAGCACAACAAAGGAGTCGCAGCCGTTTTCGCCGATCAATACATTGGTGTAAATGCCAGATTCAGTCAAAGCCTCCCCTTCAAACAGATAGCTCGCGCCAGTACAAATTCCGGCTTGCAGCATGGTCATGGTCACCGGCAACACGCTGATGTGAAGGGTATTGATCGAATCGCAGCCATTGGAGCCGGTCAGTACTTCCGTATAATCTCCGGACTCTGTGATCGTCTGGCCGTTGAATATGTACGGTTCACCTGCACAAATTTTGGCGAATATCTCCGAGAAGCTGAGTGGCAGTACGGTTAAGAGCAGGACCACCGTCGAATCGCTGCCGTCCTCGGCAATTAAGTCCTGGGTATAAATGCCCGGCGTATTCAGCAAAATACCACCAAACGGATAAGTATCCCCTGCGCAAATACTCGCCTCGAGGGTCGTGGTATCTACCAACATCGCATCCGACGCCTGTAGAGCATTCTTGGTAGAAATCTCCGGCCGGGCAAATGCGCTGAACCAGAGGAGGAGAAGCAATGGCAGGAGGAACATTTTCCGGCCAATATGGCCGTTTGTAAATGTTTTGGACTTGAGCAATGCGGATACCCGCAGGCTAATGCGTTGTGTTGTAACCATGTGACGGATTTTAAATGGATGAAAAAGTAAAACTCAGCGAAGGAAATTGCCGCTCAAAGGTGACATGCATGGCGCAATAAAAATTTGATTTACATCAAAAAAAATGGCGTTTGCAGATCGCAGCAAAAAAATTGGCCCCAAATTAGCAATACTTCCTGCAATGAACTTTTAATCCACTCATTTCATGCCCGCCGCGACCATATTTCACGCTATGGCAAACTTAAACCGATTACAATTTATCTTGGAAAAGAACCCGCAGGGCCTGGTACTGTTTACCAGCGTCGACGGCACTTTGCTGGATGATGAAACCTATACGATGGAAGCCGCCGGCAGCGCACTCGATCTGCTCGCAGCCCGCGACATGCCGCTGATCTTTTGCTCCTCCAAAACATTCGCCGAACAGGCACACCTGCAAATGCGGCTCGGTATCCGCGCGCCCTTCGTATTTGAAAACGGCAGCGCCGTAGCCATCCCTCAAGCATATTTCCCGGACGGTTCTTACAACCCGAACGGCTTCAGCGGCGATTACGACATTGTGCTGTTTTCCAACACCGATACATTCAGGGTCAGATCCGTCGTGACGCGGCTAAACAGGATATATGGATTGCAATTGCGCGGTTTCAGCGATTGTGCCCTTCCGGAGCTGAACAGCCTTACCAGGCTCGCCGGCCAAGCCCTCGAGCGCGCACGCGATCGGATGTTTACCGAAATCCTGGTCAATCCGCCGGATCAAATCGACGTGGTAGCCCTGAACCGTCAACTGGCGCAGGCCGGACTGACCTTGGGCAGAAATGCCCGCTTTAACAGTATTCAGGCCATCGGAATCGATAAAGGTGTCGCGGTTCGATGGCTTAAACAGTTGTATACGAACGCTTTGAAATTCGAGCCGGTCTTTGCAGGTATTGGCGACAGCGCCAACGACACGAGTATGTTTACGGCTGTGGATATTAAATTCTTGGTGCAACGCCCCGGCCGGATATGGGCGCCGATGTCCGTCAAAGGCTTGAACTATATTCGTGAAGTGGGTCCGGCCGGATTTTACCAGGCGGTTCAATTGTTGGTATAGGATGGCGGTTTTGTGGGTAATCGTTAGCCCCTCTAAACTTCTCTAAACTTTCTAAACCCCTTTATCGTTTGAAAACTGATCTTTAAAGAAAAATATCTAAAACAACAGGAATTACATGGAAAATGCTCAAAATCAAAACCAAAACCAAGGGCTTCGTATCTATGCCATTGTAGTTACGGCACTCCTTTTATTAACGGCCATCTTTGGATTTACCTACTGGAAAAAAAGCGGCGGTTATTTGTTGGAAACCCGCGAGCAAGGCATCATGCTGGACTCTCTTGCTACAGAGAAAGCAAGACTGGAAGGAAGTCTTGACAGCTTGCAGACTTCTTTCGTCGACCTGCGCACTGAAAATGAAAACCTTGAGGGCAAGGCCACAGCCGCCACGGAATTGATCGCTGAGAAAGACGCCTTGATCCGAAAAATCCGCGCGCAGTCCTCACGCGATCTGAAAGAATTACGCGCCCAGGTAGAAAGTCTGAAAATAGCCAAGACCGAATACGAAACGATCGTAGCCGTTTTGCGCGCCGAAAACGAACAGTTGATTGCCGAAAATGATGCCTTAAAAACGGAAAACGCCGGTTTGAAAGGCAACAACGACGAACTCTCTGCCCAGGTGAGCAACTTGGCAAAAAAACTGGAAGACCAGGTTCGCCGGACCCAGTCGGCTGCTTTCAAGGCAACTTCTTTCCGCGTAGAAGTGGAGCGCCGGAATGACAAATTGACAGCCCGCGCCAAAAAGGCCCGCGAACTGATGGTCAGTTTTGACCTTGCCGACGTGCCCGAGCCATTCCAGGGCGCGCAAAAACTTTACCTGAGCATCACCGATGAAAACGGCAAACCGATTGCGGCGCAAAACCCGACCAAAGTGACCATTCACGCACCGTCTGGCGATATTCCGGTCATCGCGCAGCAAACCCGTATGGTCAACCTGGAAACAACTCAAAGGCTGTCGTTTACCTATAAGATGGAAGAAAAACTATCTGCCGGCAATTACGTCGTGGCGATCTATTGCGATAAGGGTTTGCTCGGGGTGTCGAGTTTGCGATTAGCAAAGTAATAAAGGAATAAGCAGCGCCGGATCATCCAATGCCCATATCCCCTATTCCCACCTGGCTCGCCAGGGGATATATACTCCTGTTTGCCCTCTTACCCTGGTCGGCAGAGTGGTCGTTTGGAGCTTGGACGCTTCAATTTCCCTCCGAACCCCTGATCGTATTGCTGGGTTTGGGTTTATGCGGAGTGCTGGCCAAAGAACCCTTAAAGTACGGCCGGACATTGCTCGACAATCGGTTGTTCCTCTGGACGGGGCTCTGGATGGTCTGGATGGCGCTAAGCGCTGTATTTTCCAGTATGCCGCTTGTATCCTGGAAATACTGGGTGGCGGAGGTTGGGCAATGGTGGGTATTTGCCGCCGGCATTGCGCTTTTCCCTGGTTTATGGCGAAAAGTGATCCCGGTGTATGCCGTTTCTATGGGTGGGATGGTGCTGTACACCCTCGGGCACCACGCTTTGTACCACTTCCGGCCCGATCAATCCCTGTTGGCGCCGATGCCGTTTTTTCCCGATCATACGCTGTACGCTGCCGTATTGGCCCTGCTGCTGCCATGGCTGTTCTGGTATGGGAAGCGCCGGCAGCAAAGCTTTTTATTGGTTTTGTATGCCTTGGGCGGATGGCTGGCCTACTGCAGGGCGGCTACGATATCGGTGGGTCTGGAAACCCTGGCTTTTGTGGGTTTATATTTTCAACCATACCGCCGTTGGTTTGTATGGGCGGTACTGGTATTGCTGGGAACCGTTTTTTTGTTTCGGGCGCCTTTGCGCGCGGCCATGGAGCGCACGCTGGCAGGCGACGTCTCCATCCGGGAACGCGTAAACCGCTATTCCTGCGCCACAAGGATGGCGATCGACCGGCCCTGGACGGGTTTTGGGCCGGGTACTTTTCAGTTTCAATATTTCCGGTATCAAAGGCCTGCCGACATGACGCGTATCAGCGTGCAGGAGCCCTTGCCCGGGCGCAATCCGGCAACGTATGGGCGAGGCGGCGGAGCGCATTCCGAGTATTGGCAAACCCTGGCGGAAACGGGTTGGCTTGGCCTGCTCCTGTACAGCGCCTGGGTTTTTGCTTTTTTCCGGATTGCCCTGGGCGGATTCCTAAGGGCTGAAAACAAAGAAAATCAGCGTGTCCTGCTCCTCTGTCTCTTAAGCTTTTTAAGTTTTACGCTGCACGGCTTAGTCAACAACATGCTCCACGACGGACGGGTAGCTGCATTGGTATGGGGCCAGGCGGCTTTGCTGCATTCCCTGATTGTGGCCGGTCGGGCTTTTAAAGTATAAAAATTCACCACAAATATGAGACATTCCGAGTTTTAACATGAGTCATCCCATCAATCTACGGGTGTATGTCGGAAGCTATTTCAATCACTAT
>Ga0105046_10001455_pt1 | contig 36401 bp, 28 predicted proteins | sample MAT03_FD_78385 | JGI IMG/M metagenome (GOLD analysis project Ga0105046, IMG submission 78385) | Freshwater microbial communities from Lake Fryxell liftoff mats and glacier meltwater in Antarctica - MAT-03 (megahit assembly) | ecosystem: Environmental > Aquatic > Freshwater > Ice > Liftoff... | reverse complement strand
GTAGCCATCCTGCTTGCAAGCGGGATCTTTCTCAGTGTACGGCCACAATTTCGGCACGTTTTTTTTCTTGTCACTTTGATTGCAACTTGTGGAATCTGGGTTGTTGTCCCCTTTCTTCGCCAGGATGGAGCCGGGCCGGGAATTTTTGTGTTTGCCGTTGGAATTCTCCTGAATCTCGTCCTGGCCACCTCCTCGAAAGACGTTCCTCGCCCCTCGAATATCCGGAAGCAGGGGGCTGTAACGGTCGTATCCTTGATGTTCGTTGCAACGCTCGTGAAAGGAGCCGACACATCTGCAAACGAAATATCCGAAATTCGCGATCGCGATGGAAAAACGACATCGTATCTCGTTCCTGCCGCGATGCTCGACCGGGCTCGCGAAGCCAATGGGCAGACACCTCTTGGTCCGGTCATTCTCTCAGCGTCTTACAATGCTTCGCGCGTCGGCACAATGGCTACACTGCGCGTGTCGTATCGTTTGCACAACTTCGAGGAGGGAATTGGGCACATCTCAATACCCATCGCTGGGGCTCGCTTTCGCTCGGTGGCATTGGACGGGGCCGAGGCGCGGGACATTGAGGCTGGCGCGGAGGGCATTCGGGTGGCTCTCGCCGGAAAGGGAGCCCATACGCTCGAACTGCAATTTACAATCGCGATTGGGTCGTCTGGTAACGATCGCGAGTTGAAGTTCGCTGTTCCAGAAGTACCGGTCTCGAACCTGACTTTCGAATTGCTTGGGCCTGCGACTCCGATTCAACTCGGCGGCTGGCGCGGAGCGGTATCCCTCGAAGCGATTCCTGGAGGCCAACGGCTAAAAGCGGATTTCGGTACAAGCTCATCCATCTCGACGAGATGGACGGAGGATGCCGGAACGAAGCCAACTCTTCGCGTCAAGCAAGCATGCGTTTGGCAGATTACCCCACAATCCGCTACGCTCAGCGGGGTTTTTGAATATCGCATTGGCGGAGGTGGGGTTGGCACCTTTCAACTGGCGATCCCGGGCAACTGCGAAGTGTCTCGACTTGGCACCCGAGCCGATTCGACTGGTTTCTCGGTTTCGGCTGCAAGAATTCGCGATTGGAGCATCGGCCCAGTGGATGGCAATGGGGAACGAAGGCTGACAATTCAGACGCTGGCACCCGTTACGAATCGTGCCATTTTCTCGCTGGAATTGGCACTCTCGAAGCCGATTTCGGAGAACGGCAGCTTGCTCTTCCCCCGTCCGCTGGGGGTCGCAGAAGTCGAGGCCTATGCTGCGACCGGATTCGTGAGCGTCGAAGAACGAATGCCGACTGCAAGCACCAACTTGGCGGTGATTCCAGTCGAATCATTCGTTCGCGAAGTTTGGCCGTCTCTCGAAGGCACTGCATATACCGGCCAGATTTCTGCGGCATACCGCGTGGATGGAACAATCCCTCCACGCCTTGGCCTCGCATTACAAAACAGGATTCCTCCTCGCACCGTGAACGAATCGCTCAGTTGGTGGATCGATCCCACCAGACTGCTAGTGAAGGCCGAAACTCGCTGGAAGGGGACAGCGATGTCCACAGTCGAGTGGACCCTCCCTGCCGAACTGGCCGTGATGGATGTTGCTGGAAAGGGCGTGGCGACGTGGTCGCAAACAGACGGAAAAATCCGAGTGTGGCTGGAATCGCCTGCCAACGAAATCCAGTTGAATTGGCTGGCGTTTCGTTCTCGTCCCGTCAACGAACCATCACCGGTCACGTTACCACCAGTAGTTCACGCATCTGCCGCTCAGACTGCTGTGCAAACGCGCGTGCGCTCGGCCAACGGTTGGTCGCTAGCGTTGTCTGAAGGAACCCCCGCTAAGGCGCTTCCACCGCAGGCGGCGGGCGAGTTGGCGTGGAACACGGATCGACCGACGAGCGTGAGCGTGATGCTTTACCCTCCTCAGATCGGGGATGCTTTGCCGATTCGGACGACCGTGAAGACAATCGAGGACCGAATTCAGTCGATTAGTTCGATCAATCTCGAAGCCCTGCATCGGAATCGGCCCCATCAGGTGACAGTTCAAATCCACGATTGTGCAGACTGCGATATCGAGTTGGTGTCTCCACCGCTCTGGAAAGTGGTCGAGGCTCCCAAAACACTCACGGAGAGGCGTTGGGCGATCTCTATTCCCGCCGCCGACCCAGCCCCCAGAAGCCTGAAGATCATTGCTAGCCCACTTGAAAAAAAACTCGATTCCTGGATTCTGCCTCGGGTTGCCATCGTTCGCGTTGGCATGTCAAACCCAACACCAAATCATGCGATTCTCGTTGACTTAAACACACTCTCCATGAAGCCCGAAGCAGGTTTGCAATCGATTTCACCGGCTGAGTGGCAGGCGGTGGATCACGATTGGAAGGGTACCGTGACACGCCGTACAGATTCGTACCGAGATGAGCTAGTCCGAGTCAATCGACGTGAGATTTTCCTCCATCGTGTCGGGCAGTCCTGGATCTATAACGCAACCTACTCGATTCTGCCCAATCAGTCGGGAGTGTTAGGCATCACGACTCCTTTTGGAACCGATCGGTTTTCGTGCGAGGCTAATGGCCGCTCGATAAAAGTCGAACGCGGGGCCGCGAAGTTCCACGTCGAGGGAGCTTCCACGCAGTTGATCTCCGCGTCATGGTCATCCCCCGAACAGCAGTGGAATGGACCACAATTTTCTTTGGATGACGTCAAGATCCTCGTTCCCGAGATTGACTGGCGAGTTCGTGTCCCGCTCGGCTGGTCCCTCGAACTCCCCAATGAATCGCACTTAGCTTCACCTCGCATCGTTACGTTCCGGAGCGATTCGAAACCCGATCCGGAAGCACGGCCACCAGGCTTCTGGCACGAATTCCGCAGCTCTCAATTCATTAGTTCCGAACCGCGGCTGATTCCCAGCGATTCCCGAGAATCCGGCTGGCCGATCGTGACGGCCAGTTTGCTCCTATTCGCAATGGTCCTCCTTCGATTGCTGTTCCCAACGGGATCGGCCGCGTTCCAGGCTGCGATTGTGGCACTACTGGCCGCAGTTCTCCTGGGCCCCTCCGCTGGCATCTTCTTGCTTGTTCCATTGGCGGTAACGGTTCTCCCGATCGGGAGGCTATTCAATCGGCTTTTCCACCGAACACTACATCGCGACCTTGCCGCTGCAACTTCCTAAAATAATTGGTAAGTTGCATCTGGGAGAATTTCCGATGGCTCGTGCGTCGAGATTATGTCTTGTTCTTGGCTTGATCGCGGTAAGCCCGCTTTGGGCGCAGAAGCGTCCATTGGCGCTCGAAGACATGTTTGCCTTCAAACGTGTGGCCGACCCACAAGTTTCACCAGATGGGAAGTACGTCGCCTATCAGTTGACGACGGTCGATCTCGCCGCGAACAAATCCTCCACGAATTTGTGGGTTTCCGCCTCGGATGGCAAGAGCCCGCCGCGACAACTCACGACGACGACCAAAAGCGACCGCCACCCCCGTTGGTCGCCGGATGGCACCAAGGTCCTCTTTGAATCAACTCGCTCGGGCGAGTCGCAACTTTGGATCATCGATCTCACTGGGGGAGAAGCGAAGCAACTGACGACTCTCTTGACAGGGGCATCGACCGGGATATGGTCGCCCGATGGCAAGAGCGTGGGCTTCGTCTCGACCGTATATCCGGAGTTCTCCGAGAAACCGTTCGCGGAATCCGACAGGTTGAACAAGGAGAAAAGCGAGAAGCACGAGAAGAGCCCGGTGAAAGCGAAAACCTTCACGCGTCTGTTCTACCGGCATTGGGATGAATACGTCGAAGACAAGCGGCAGCATCTCTTCGTGGTCCCATCAGGGGGCGGAGAGCCTCGGGACGTCACGCCCGGCGATCGCGATGCGAATCCGACCTCTTCCACGTTTAGCGCCGGCGACGATTTCACGTTTACGCCGGATAGCCAGCACCTTGTATTCACGGCCGTACCGGATCGAGATGAATCTTGGAGCACGAACTATGATCTCTGCCGGGTGAGCATCACCAATTCCTCCACGAAATGGGAAGCGATCACCAAGGACAATCTGGCTGCTGACGGCTCGCCCCGATTCAGCCCCGATGGCAAACGTTTCGCGTACCGCTCGCAGAAAAAGGCCGGATACGAGGCGGACAAGTGGGACATTCTTCTGGCCGACGTGAAGCCGGACGGCACTCTTGCCAGCAAAGCAGAGAATCTAACGAGCAAAGACGACTTGTCGGTCAACGAGTTTATTTGGTCCGGCAACGGCGTAATCTTCTTCACGGCCGATCGTGCCGGGGCCGTATCCCTTCTGGCGTTAAACCCGAGCGAAAAGACGGTTAGTTCGCCCCTGAACGAACTGGATTCGATCGGATCGCTTTCGCCTGCCCCCGGAGGCGTGGGCTATGTTCGTTATGGCATGGATCGTCCGGCCGATGTGTTCGTCTACACCCCCGTGGCTGGCGCTCAAACGCCGCCGGCCAACTTGAGCCGAGCGAATGAAGCACTACTCGCTCAACTTGATCGTTCGCGGCCAGAGTCGGTCGGGGTTCCCGTCGAAGGCGGCGTGAAGATGCAGATGTGGATCCTAAAGCCTCCGAGCTTTGATGCGAAAAAAAAATATCCAGTCGTCTATCTCGTACACGGCGGTCCTCAAAGTGCCTGGGAAGACGGCTGGAGCTATCGTTGGAACCCGCAACTTTGGGCCGCGCAAGGCTATGTCGTCGTCATGCCAAACCCGCGTGGTTCAACAGGCTTTGGCCAGAAGTTCGTGGATGAGATTAGTGCCGACTGGGGAGGCAAGTGCTATCGCGACCTGATTGCGGGGCTCGACTATGTCGAAAAACTCTCCTACGTGGACGAGGATCGAATCGGCTCCGCCGGTGGCTCATTTGGCGGCTACATGATGAACTGGTTTGCCGTGAACGAGGTCGCCCCTCGCTTCAAGTGCTTGATCACCCATTGCAGCGTATGGAATGCCGAAAGCATGTGGGGCACGACCGACGAGTTATGGTTCGACGAGTATGAACACGGCGGGTTGCCGTGGGACAAGCCGGAATCCTACTCGAAGTTTTCTCCGCACAAGAAGGCCGGCAATCTCGGTAAGTACAAAACCCCGATGCTGATCATCCACAACGATCTCGATTTCCGCTGCCCGATTGGACAGGGGCATGAACTCTTCTCGGCCCTGCAACGGCAAAAGGTGCCGTCGCGGTTCGTGAACTTTCCCGATGAAGGACACTGGGTGTTGAAGCCTAAGAATAGCGAACGCTGGCACCAGGAAGTGTTTGCCTGGTTGAAGAAATACTGTCCGCCAGGTGCGAAGTAGAGGTAGGTGTTGTTTAGCGTTCGAGCCAACGGCTCGAACGAGAACATAGGGAAGCGAGTTCAGACGGTGATCGTAGTTGGCCTGATTGCAATTCCCATTCTCATCGCGATCAACGGCTACTTCGTGGCCGTTGAGTTCGCACTCGTGGCCATTCGCAAGACGCGCGTGGAGGAGCTTCTTCAGCAAGGAGCCCGGGGTGCCCGCTCGTTGTCGAACGCGGTCAGCAATCTGAATCGGAGCATTGCGGCCGCTCAACTCGGCATTACCGTGGCCAGCATTGCTCTCGGTGCGGTGGGCGAGACCGTGATTGCCCAATTGCTCGAACGAGGCTTGCAAGGACTGGAAGAGTGGACTCGTCATACCGTCGCGTCGCTGCTCGCCGTTACTCTGATCACTTTCATGCACGTCATCTTCGGGGAGCAAGTGCCCAAGATGATGGCTATTCAATCGTCGGATTCGATTGCGCTTTGGACATCTCGCTCGCTTAACATCTTTGCTCGAATCACTTGGCCGATCTTGCGTCTCATGAACGCAACTGGAAACCTCGTTCTGCGCTGGTTGGGTTTCGATTCCAAGGAATCCCACGAGACGGTCCACTCGGTCGAAGAGTTGCGCATGTTAGTGGACGACACGCAGGAGGCCGGGCTATTAGACAAAGAGCAGGCCACGTTCGTGCGGAATGTCTTCCAATTGACCGACAAGAAAGTCCGCGAGTGCATGATTCCACTTGAGAAGATGGACGCCATTGAAATTCACACCAAGCCGGCAAAGGTACTGGAAATCGTCCGGGCCTGCGGCCACACTCGCCTCCCGGTTTACGACACCGCGGTGGACCAGATCGTCGGCATTCTCAACACGAAAAACCTGTTCTACTTTCTCACACTCCGTCAAGCGGTGATTTTGGAAGATGCGCTCTACCCGGCCACCTTCATCGATCAAGATGTATCGGTCGGCATCGCGATGAAGCTTTTTCGGCGAACCCGCAAGCCGATGGCAATCGTCCGTGACTCGGAGAAAAAAGTTGTTGGCGTGATCACCCTGGAAGATTTGCTGGAAGAAATCGTCGGCGATATTGAAGACGAGCACGACGAGGGCGGACCTCGCGGCGTTCAAGCCGGGCGATAACTCGCCTACCGCTTCAACAACCATTTGATCAAAACCAACGAACCTGTGAGGGCCACGACGTCCGCGGCCCATGCGGCTTGCACCGGCATCTTGAAGTCCTTGGCCAGGTTCAAGCTGGCAAGCAGCACGGGATAGTAAATGAACACCGTTGGCAAGAAGCAGATGATGAACACGCTCAGGTAATCCGATCGGCTGGCCCAGATACCGACCGGACAACCAATAAGCACGAAGCAAAGGCAGCCCAGCGACAAGGCGGGACGCATTTGGATTTCCGTGTCGATCTGCCGAATCTGCCGTTCGAATTGTCGAACCGAAAAGATGCGATACTCGCGTGCCACGTCCGCATTGGTCCGACCGGGCCCAACCGAGACCGATGGATTCGCCTCGAGTTGCCGGATTTCCTCGTACAACTCTTCCAACTCTGCTTTCAATTCGTCGCGATTCTCGAACAGTTGCTGCCAGGTTTGAGAGATCGCGCGATCTTTCGGATCCTTGCCAAAAATTGAATCGGGCAGCGGCGTCGTGTATTCCTGGCCCTGCAAGTCGGCGGCCGTTTCGCCCTTCAATGAATCCACATAACAACGGTCCATGTACACCACGAGTTCAAATCGATCTTGGACGACCACGGTTCGTTTGCGTTTTTCGAATCGCTCGGCCGCACTGAGGCGAGGCTTCTCCTTGGGTGCGTTCGGGTCTTCGGCCAAGCCGGGAGAATCGACGACTTTACGGATGCGAATCTTGGCCGTTTGAGCGCGAGCGACCAGTTCGTACCCTTGTTTGTCTGGCCGGCGTTTCTTCACCACGACATCGATCAAGTCTCGTCCTTGAACGTCGCGAACGAACAACACAAAATCGAGGTTATTCTGCCGCAAGCCCCCTTCGCGCTTGATCATTCCGTAGATGAGGTTTTCGCCGTCTTTCACGAGTTGAGCCCGCAACATGCCCTGCGAACGCGGAATCGGATCGTAATATAGCGCCGCCGTCGTCGTTGTCGTAATGGCACCCAGCAGAATCGCGGGCCACAACATGTGGTAAATATTCACACCGGCCGCGCGTAGAACCAGCACCTCGCTGTCGGCAGACATGCGTCCATACACGACACAGGTGGCAAACAAGGTGGTTGCCGGAATCGTGAAGGGCAGGGTATTGGGAATGATGAGCGGAATCGCCATCACGATTTGTGCAGGCGACAGGCCCTTCTGCGTGGCTTCCTGAATCAAGCCTGCCAGGAGAAACATCCCGGTCAAGCCGATCAGCGACATCAAAAAGACTTTCATCAACTCGGCAAAAATCATCCGGTTGATAGTGCCGAAAAACACAAACGCCTCCTTAGAGAGCGACTGGTGGGTTCCGCAAAGCCTACACCCACCCTACCAGAATCACTTCTGCCCGCGGCCGATCAGCCGACGAATCGGATCTACCAAGCCCGGCAGGGCTTCTTGTGTCACGCGCGGTGCCTGATCGCCACCCAAATCGCCCGAGACCCGAATCCGATATAGGTTTCCGCTGATGCGGCTGGTGAGATCAGCGCCTCCGCCCAGAATATTACGGATGTTCGTCCAAACTGTGTAGAACTCGAACTGCGCTTTGGAACCATCCAGATTCATTTCGCCTTCGCCACCGAGGCTGATTGCGTTGCCGAGCAGGTCGAGTTGGCCGATCTTTACTCGGTCGCCACGAATCCGAAAGACCGCGTGGGCTTCCTCGAATGCCGTGTGATCCATGGGCCTCAACCGAGCGAGTTTGATGACGTCGAGCATGATCGGAAGATCGAGCATTCGGCCACTCGGAACATCGATGCTCCCGCTGCCTTGCAGTATTGGCAATCGCGTGGCTGGGTCAATTGGATTCGAAAGTGAAAGCTGAGCAGTGGCAAGGCCCTGGATTTCAGTTTTCGGCCCCAGGCGATTCACGCGGGCAAATTCTTCCGTCTTTAAGCGCGAGCCATTCAGTGATAGATCGAAACGCACGGGCGTTGTTAGTTCGATGCGAGCCTGGCCACCCACTTCGCCGCCGTAGATGCTTCCATTGATCCACGGAATATTCACGACATCAGGCTTGTCGGGATCGACCTCGAAGCGTGCGGAGAGTGCCTCGACGGGTTGCTTGAGCACGCGGCCTCGTTCGAATGTCAGGTTTCCAACGACCCGACCAAGCCTGTCGCCCATGTAGAGCCCGCGCGTTGTGAATTGCCCCGTCACTCCCTCCCAAGCGATACCGGTCTTCATGGCCACATCGCGGAAGACAACCGATCCGTCCCAATAGATCGTCGGCAAACTGGTTCGTTGCGGAACAGGAGAGGCATGCGACGCCGTTCGAACCGCTGACGCAACCTGTGGCACGTTTCGAGCCGGCGGTTGCCCCTTGGGCTGGTCGTCGATCACCAATCGTTTTGCATGAAGCGAGACGGCACCATTAAGTTCAAGCCCCTGACACGCAGTTCGCAGTCCATGGGGTAATGAGGTCATGAACTCCTTGTCGAACACGAGTGGCGTCACCTTCAAGTCATAGAGGTCCGCCCAAAAACCGCCCGTTGCGGGCAACAAAACCTCGGCTGCTGCGAGCGACAATGCGGTAGAGCCGTGGCGTGCCCGGAATTCCCGTAAATCGACACGTCCCTGCTCGAATCGCACTCGCCCCGCGGCCTCGGTCATCAGATAGGGAAAGAACGTCGGACGAATACTCGGGCCGTTAAAAGAGATGCCGAGTTCGAGATCCTTGTTCGGGTTGAACGGTAGGCTGGGTTTTCCGGGCGCTCCGGCCCGCTCGTGAATGTGAACGATAATCGCACAGTTCATGTGGCCGGACGGATCAAACGTGTTCCACGAGTTGTCGATCTTCAATTTCGTGATGGCTCGACCGAGTTCGCCGTCGAGCGGAAGATTCTCACCCTTCACGTCGAACACGAGTACTGAGCCACCCGGTTCCGGCCGCTTGCTGCCCTTGATTTTTAACTTGCAGCCATTTGAGCCGGTGGCCGTGAAATCGCGAAATTCCACGATGCCCACGTCCGCGGAGGGAGGTTGCCCCGATTCGGTCGTTCGGAGCGAAGGCGTATCGGGCACCGTGCGAATGTACAGGTTCCCGACAAGGTTTCGAAGCGGATAGGGAAACTCATCATAGGTCACGCTGCCGGACCGGATCTTGATGTCGAACTCGTTGTCGCTGGCGTCTGGTCCATGATCTCGCCTGGTGCGGGCATTATTCCGGATCTTCACAGTGAAGTCGCCAGTCGCGGTCGGTTTCAAACGGCGCACGAAAGCGGGCAGATCTCCCGGCAAGGCGTCGATCAGCGTCTTGTCGAGTACAATGTCCGAGCCTGTGAGCACCAGATCGACCTCACTGTTCTCCCCACCGACGACACGTCCCTTGAGCGTAACTGGCTTGCCGTTGCCTTCACCGACCAGATCTACCTCGTAGTGTTTGGGCAAATCATCGTCGAGCGTGGCCTCGATCGTGCCGCGAATCTGATCGACGGGATGAGGAAAGCCCCGGTACTTCGCGAACATGCCTTTCGGGCGAAACACGCATTTCTTGCGGAGCTTGCCATTTTCACGTCGTTGCTCGAAGGTCACGTCAGCGGGGCCAGAGGGAGCGAACATATCGCGAGCTTCGGAAAGACTCAGCGGCAGTCGTTCGAATAGATCCGGACCCACCGTTAGGTCGGAGACCGTGACTTCCACGAGTCTTACGCGTTCTTCAATGTCGACGGGGGACAGAAGCACCAGCGGCATGTCCGGTACCAGCTTTGCCGCGTCCACCTCTAGCTTGACGCTCACACCACTGTCGCCAAGTTTTCCAGTGAGGTTCTCGATTGTGAGATCACCGTCGCGGATGCGTGCCTTCAACGCGAGTTGTTCGATTGTGCCGGGGAGCATTGTGCTCGTGCAGCGGGCGTCGCGCAGCTCGAATTCCGAGTCGTAAGAGATTGGCGGCACTCGTCCCGGCTTCCAGGCCCACCGGGTTCGACATGCTGCATTCCCTGAAACAGTCTTGAGATGCTCGACCGCTTGCGGTGCCACCATGCCGATCATGCGCGTGAGTTCGGGCCCCAGGACTATACCGTTCAAATCGAGCGAACCACTGGCACCGACAGCTTTCTCGAATCGACCCCGAGCATGAAATGGCCCAATCGTGCTGGCCTTGCCGCGGGCTTCGAAGGTGTAGACCGTCGCGGGATCGTTGATAACCGTGACGTCCATCTCCTGGAGGTCCATCATCGCGGACGAACCGTAATTGAGATCGACGACTTCCACTCGGGCTTTCTTGAGGACGAGCACGGGGGCTTGATCGCCTTCACCAGGCGGCTTGGTGATTCCTTCGACGTTCCATCTACCGGCAGCATCGCGAATCAACCGGAGATGAGCCCCTTCCAGTTCGATCTTTGCGGGAGTTAATCCGTGGACGAGGCCGGCTTTATCGTGCCAGATGGTGGCGTGTGCGACTTGCAAGAATGGTGTTCGCGTGGGATCATCCCGGCGAATGAATTTGATGTCGGAAACGTTAACGCCGCCCAAGAAGGGGCGCAAGCGAGCGGAGCCAACTTCGACATCGACGCCTTCAAACTTGGCAGTGAGTTCTTCCTGGACCCGCCGGCGAACTTCGCCGGGTTTGAACATTTCGTCGTAGGCGTAGTAGCCGCCATATCCCAGCACAGCCAGGAGGCAGCAGACGCGAACCAGTCGGGCCAGGCCCTTCCGTGCGGCCATGCAATTGCTCCGGCGAACCGCGCATCCGACGCGGCAGAGCGGGGACAATAGGCGGAGTGTCGGAAAAGATCAAGGCGAGACGTGCGAAGGGAAAAATCAGCCTCCGTGGATTGTGAACAAGTCGCTTCTCCCTACACCCACTCCACTTCCAGCACATTTTTCACTCAGGGGCAAATCGTGTGGTTATCACTCGCGGCAATTGTCCTTGGAGCCCAGGCAGCGGTTAGGCGAGCGTCGAGGCGTAAGCCCGAGGTGGTAGCGCCCGAACTTGGGAGTACGCGAATCCACGTCGGACTTACGCCTCGACGCTCGCATGGTCCATGAAGCCGTAAATGGGAAAATTTGTATCTGCCGGTCGCTTTAACGAATGAACGGGAGAAACGACCGAGGCCGACCGTTTGCACGGTCGGCCTCGCTTCGCATCGGCAAATCACATTGGATCACGGCCCCAAGAAGCGAATCTGAATGAAGGCCATCGCCTGATACATGTCGTACTCGGACGAGAGAATGGCTGAGCCTTCCGCTCCAATCGTCAGGTACGAATTGCAATCGTAGTTGAACAACACCTTCGCATTGTGGTAGGTGATCAGGTTGTTGTCCGTCGCGATTCCGTACTGGACCGAGTAGTAACACTGGTTGCTGTGGGCGAAGTAATCTCGGCTCAGCCAGTGCCACCATTCGATTCTGCATTCCAGTGAAGAAAAGATGTCGGGGCTGAAGTACGGATGCACGGCACCGACCAGGTTGTTCGGATCGGGCGGATCGGTCGGGAACTGCGTCGTTTCGCGGTAGCTCCAAATGCTGGCCCGCTGGACGAGCTTGAGCTGCTTCGGGGGCAACGAGAGCGAAACTTCATTGTAAAGGAAGCCCATGCACGCGTCGTTGTCGTCGCTGTAGTGTGCATAGGTTGCCGTGCCACCGAACTGCCAGGTACGAGTGGGTTTCACGTCGAGACCCGAATACACTCCGTAGCGATAGATGTCCTGGCGGAGCGATTCACCGCTCTCGAGCACGTTTTCAAGGTATGCACCACCCCGTGTGCGGAACACGTCGCTGTGATCGTACCAGTAGCCCGCGTCGAACGTGGGCCGCGTGCTTATCCAGTCCTGATATTGCTCCAAGTTGACCTGGGCGTAGGTCATCATGCGATTGTCGTCCCATTTCTTCTGCACGCGGAAGAACGGGGCGGTTCCAATGGTCCCCTTGTCGTCGGTCGGTTCCAGGAAAATCCGCTGGTAGCCGAACTGAACGTACTCGTTCTCGTCGCCGATCGGCAGAGCCACGGCCGCAGTGTAACGCTGGCGATCAATCGACGCCACGCCGGTTCGGCCACGCTGACTGAACAAGTCGCCCCAGATATCGAGCCGCGGGCTGATGTTCGCGCTCGCTCGTTCGCTGGCCACGGCCGCGTCGCGGTGCGTCGGATCGACGGCCAAGGTATTCGCGTACCACGTCAGGGCGGCCCGCGTCATCTTCAAGGCCGCGTAGGTTTGACCCTCGTCGAACAGTGTTTCCGTGTTCGTCGGCTCGAACTGATTCGCCGCGTTGTATTGCGGAATGGCCATGTAATCGCGGTAACCCTTGAGTTCCTTGCCATCTCGTTCGAGCCGGAACGGCTCTTGCCAAGCCAGGGTCGCGTCATAATCGCAGATCAAACGATGAGCAGCGAGGCGGGCTTCTTCGTCCGGGCAGGACGATGCGAGACGAGCAAGTTCCGCACGCAAGGCGGGACCGTTCATGTGGCCGCCCAAGTAGGGGCCAAATGCCTGCTTCAGCCGAGCATCTCGCTGGGAGTGGTAGGCCATTTGGCCGAGCACATGTTCTTCCGGCGTCGGCGAAAGCACCACGTTGTACTGGCTGCGGGCCGCACTGAACTGTTTGTCGCTGTACAAAATTCGCGCCCGTTCGCGGGGAGGAATGGTGAACTCAGGGTCAATCGTGATCAACTGGTCGTACTGGACCGAGGCCTTTCGATAGTTCTGCGTGGTCGCGAATGCTCGTGCCATGGATAGGTGTCCACGAACGTTCGTCGGCGACTGGCGAATAATCTGTTGACAGGTGGCGAAGCAGTCACCTGGAGTGCCAGGCCAGCGAGCCGATCGCTGCTGAGCGTCCGCCAGCCGAACCAAGAGAGCCAGATTGTTATTGTCGTAACCCGCAAAGCTATTGATGATCTCGATGACCTTTTGGTCCTCGTAATCCTCGGAGTAATAGTCAGCGAGCAGAAGCCGGTTTCGGACATCCGTACCCACGGCACCACACAGCGTGCCGATGATCTGCTGGGCCCGTTCGGCGTTGCCGAGCTTTTCCGCTGCGCGAGAAAGTCCGTAGTAAGCTTCGGGTACACGACCAGCAGGCTTCGAGAGAGCGATCTCATACTCGCGGGCGGCATCCATATTCCGGTTGGCTTCAAGCAACGCCCGAGCGACAGCGAGACGTACGGTTGTCGCCGATCGTTCGTCGCGAGTGTTCAGGGCCAGGTATCCACGACCGGCTTGTACGGCCCGATCGAACTGGCCGAGCTTGGCAACGGCACGCACATGCAGGGCGACACCTTCCGGATTATTCGGGTCGTCTCGCATGAATTGCTCGGCAACTTGGGCGGCCTCCGCGTACTTTCGCTGATGCAGAAGTGCATAGCCAAACCACAGCCGGGCTCGACGAGCCATCTTGTCGTAGGGAGGAATCTTGGCGAACTCGCCTTTAGCCTTCTCCCATTCCTTCGTGTACTCGTACAGCCGGCCGAGGGCGTAGCGAACTTCGTGATCGTTGTCATTGCGACGCAGCATGTCGCGGTAGATTTGTTTCGCCTCGGTGTATTCGCCAATGGTCTGATGGTAGCTCGAGTAGGTCATGAGATACGAACGCTGGTAGGAAGCGTTCGGAATGAAACTATCGAGAACCCGCTTGGCAGCCGTCGTCTGGAAGGTTTCGAGGTAGACCCGAGCGATACCCAGCAATGCGGCGGCATTAGCCGGATCGACTGCCAAAACCTGGTTGTACACGTGACCAGCCAAGTCGTGCTCGCCCATCTCGAAGAGAATGTCGGCGAGAGTGACGCGGATGGCAATCTGCTTCGGTGCCTTTTGCGATAGTTCCTGGATAGCGTCCATTGCCTGTTGGCGGTCGCCAATTCGTGCGAACCCACGCACCATGCTGGCCAGGATTTCCAAAACCTTCAGTTCGTAATCTTCGTTCCCTTCCGGTGAAGCGAGAAGTTGTTTTCGCTTCTCGATCAGGTAGGGCAGGGCATCGTAAGGCCGATCGAGATCCAGCAACATGGCCCCCATCGCGAGCGGAGCGCGTGGATCGTCCGGCTTAATGTTCGCCAGATATTTGTCCACCAGGTGGGCAGCCCGGAAGAAATCCTGATCGAGAGCATAAGCTCGTGCAGTCCGAATCACGATTTCCGGTGCCCGATCGGCCAGCCGAGGATCTTGCGAGATCATCTCGAGTGCAGACGTGAACACCTCGGCGGCGGCCCGGAAGTTTCGGGCACCCATGAACGCGTCGCCCAAGAGCAAACGGTAGCCGGCGACATTCGGAGCGAGCTTGATCACTCGATCGAGTTCTCGGATGGCCCCCTTGGCATCCCCGGCCGCGAGAAGAATGCCGGCGTACTCGGCCCGAAGGTCGTACTCATCCGGGTTGCGGCCAATGACGTCGGCCATCAAGGCGGCCGCTCGGTTGTATTCGCCGAGACGTGATGCATTCTGGGCGGCGTTCAACTTGATTTCATCATCCTGCGAAAGACGGCCAATGATCCGCCGTTTCTTCACTTCGGGTTCCTTTTTCTCAGCCGGTGCCACCGCCGGTTTTTCAACCGGCTTCGGCTGGACGTTCAAATTCTCCGGCTGCTGCACGAGAACCGTGCCTGGAATCATTGGGACTTCATTCACAACAGGCAGCATCGGGCCTGGTGCCGGAGGAATAGCCGGGACCTTGACACCACCCGAGCCAGCCGGAATCTCTCCGCCGGGAAGAGCAGGTAGCAACCCTGGCCCCGCATCGGATTTACCCTGAGACGGTAGTTCCGGACCGGCCATAGGCGTTTCGGTCACGCGAGGCGGGAGTGGCGGGGCTACGAATTTTGGCAATTCGATCTTCGGCAGTGGCTTGATATCCTCGGTCTTGACTGGAACGACTTCCTTGTCGTTGACGTACGCATTCAGAATGTCGCCAACCTTCTTGTCGAGAGCGGGCTTGGCATCGGGGGTGGCCTTGAATGGGTCGGGCAACGCCGGACCTTCGCTTGCCATTTTGACTTGCGGAGCGGGGACCACTTCCGCAGGCGGCTTCACTGGTTGTGAAGCGGCCTTGAACGGATCGTCGTCGGTGATGGGCGCAACGGGAGCCTTGGGGGCCTCAGGAAGCGTTGGATTCACCGGCGGCGAAGTGGGCTTCCAGCTCACTTCGGGGGAGGCGGCACGCAGTTGCGAGCCATTCCCCAGGCGCAGGTCGCCATTGGCAGCGAGGTACGTCCCGGCCACGGTGGCGGCTAGCACGCTCCACGAGTACCACCGATGTGCCACCCATACCAGCCAGGGGCGGGACGGTTGGCCAGCGTTCGAGGTTGTGGTCCTGATCATGCGGCCCTGTTCGGCAAAAGGTTCAGACTGAGAAGCCATGCGGCTCCCGGCCAATCCCGACTATCGTCGCGCCAGGGAGAACCCGCGCGACCGTCGAATGTCGGACAGACGTCATCTTCGGCAAAGCTTTCCACCCGCCTTTACAAATTTCTTGTAAGGACCGGTTCTGGTGAAGTTGAAGGGTAGGGGGGATGACGAGGCGACTTGGGGGTAGGGCACGGTTCGTACAATGTGAGATGAATGCGTGCCCGCTTGACAAACTGGGTAATTCTCGTTATTCACCCGCATAGCCCAGGAGGCTTTTTGCACATGCGGCGTAAGCGATTCTGGATGAGCGTCGCACTCGTGATTGGTTTCGTTCTGCTGGTCCTGATCGGGCTGGTGGCGATGATCAAGAGCGAGCCGAACTTTTACGCGCAGGCACTGATGCCTGCTGGTGAAGGCCGCAAGCAGCACTCCGATAGTGCCAAATCGCAGTATCAGAACATCTATAGCGCCCTCAGCGACCAGAACGGTGAAGTTGTCTTTTCCGCGAATGAAATCAATGGCTTTCTGCAGGAAGAGTTCCACCGCGTGGGGGGAGACGAGAATTTGCCCGAAGGAGTCTCCGATCTGCGGGTGAAGATCGAAGACGGCAAAATGCGGCTTGGATTCCGATTAGGTAAGGGAATTCGAAGCACGATCGTCGCTTTGGAACTTCGACTCTGGAAAGTCCCCGGGGAGATTAACATGCTCGCCATGGAGGTCGTCAGCCTCCAGGCTGGAAGCCTACCCCTCTCTACCGGAACTCTACTGGAGTACATCAGCGAGACCGTTCGCCGCGAGAACGTCGAGATTACCTGGTTTCGCAGTGAGAAGGGAAACCCCGTGGCCATCATGCGTTTCCAGGCCGACCAGACTCGGCCGACGTTTCAATTCGATGCGGTCGAATTGAAAGATGGCAAGCTGATGATCAAGGTCCGCTCCATGGAGTTCGTGATCGGCCCGCAGCCGAGAGTGCAAAAGTGAGAAGTTCAAAGTGAAGCACTTCGCCTCTTCAATTTTTCAATTTGCACTTCCCACTTTTACTTCCTCAAGGAGCGCGCTCCAGCCGCCCGGTGCAGTTTCCAGGTGCAACACTCCCACGAAAATCGTTCCGAAGATTTGAATAACCACCCGCTCGACTTGATCCTCAATCCACTCGAAGGTGCCGGCATCAATCCGGCTCACTGAACCGCGATCTCCGCTAACCAGGCCTTCGTAATCGAGATACACTAGACGATGGCCTCCAATTGATTCCGCCGGCACAGACTTGCCGGCTTCTAGCGGCTTCAAAATTCGCCAGGAGCGAAGCGAGGGTCCGTTTTCGAGAAACAGATCCCAGTGGGGAAATGGGTGATCGTGTGTCACAATGGCAAAACGAGGCAAAGGTAACTTTCCATGGCGAAGAAGGATAAAGAAGAAGGCATTCGCATGATCTCCCGAAATCGGAAGGCCTCGCACGAGTACGAACTGTCCGATCGTCTCGAATGTGGCATTGTACTTTTAGGAACCGAAGTCAAAACCCTCCGCGATGGCCATTGTTCCCTGGAGGGATCTTACGCCAAGATCGACGAGGACGAACTCTGGTTGATCGATTGCGAAATTCCCGAGTACGGCATGGGCAATCGGCTCAACCATAAGCCCAAACGCGTTCGTAAGCTGCTGCTTCATCGCCGGGAACTGGCCAAGTTTGCCGGCACCGCCACTGAAAAAGGTTACACACTGGTACCCACCAGTCTCTACTTCAAGGATGGTCGGGCGAAAGTCGAGATTGCTGTTGGCCGAGGCAAGCAAATGCACGATAAACGCGAGTCGCTGAAGAAAGCGGAAGCAAAACGAGAGATGGCTCGTGCCGTCCGGCGCAGACGCTAACCCCGTTCGTCCACCCCACACCACTCAGCGCTGCAACGTTGCCTTCGAGGTTTAGACTCAGGCCATTCGATGAGAAAACGGTTCATCCACGAAGGACACGAAGGGGTACGAAGTGTTTGAGAAACAATCCCACTCTGTATTTGCTTCGTGTCCTTCGTGTCCTTCGTGGATAATGGGTTGGATGGCCGCACAGGTGTGTCGTGGTTCGATGAATGATCCGGTCCAATCGTGGAGGCGAACGAAGTGCGATTGGCGGCCCTGATTGAATCGCTGAACCACGTCTGTACTCGCTACCGGTTGCGGGCGTTCGAGCCTCTTTTGCGTCAGGCGGGGCATACTCTTGAGTATCAGGAACTCCCGCGCGGCTGGCTGAGTCGTTGGAGTGTCGGACGAGCTTTCCATGACGCCGACGCCGTGATTTTGCAACGTAAGCTGCTTTCAAGTGTCGAACTGTCGCTCTTACGTCGCCGATCCAAGTACCTTGTTTTCGACCTGGATGACGCGATTTGGATGCGGGATTCGTATTCCGGAAAGGGATTTGAAAGCCGCAAGCGTGAGCGGCGTTTTACTGCCACCGTGTGTGCCGCCGACTGTGTGGTGGGCGGGAACGATTTCTTGGCGGAAAACGCAATGCTCGCTGGTGCCAAGGACGCCTGGGTGGTGCCGACTTGCGTGAACGTGCATCAGTATCCCATCGCGCGGCACGAACGTGAGAAGCCGATGTTGGTGTGGGTTGGCACATCGAGCACTCTCCAAGGGCTTGAAACAATTTCACCTTACTTGGAAGCGATCGGACAGCATGTGCCTGGCACGCAATTAAAGCTCGTCTGCGATCGCTTCATTCGCCTGAATCATCTTCTCGTCATCGAATCGCGGTGGAGCGAGAGCAAGGAAGCTTCCGAGATCGCAGCAGCCGACATCGGCATCAGTTGGATTCCCGACGACCCGTGGAGCAGCGGCAAGTGCGGGCTCAAGCTCTTGCAATACATGGCGGCAGGACTTCCCGTCGTGACGAATCCGGCTGGAGTGCATCCCGACATGGTCAGTCACGGCGAAAGTGGTTTTCTCGTGAACACGGAGAGCGAATGGGTCGAGGCTATTCGCGTTCTCGCTCGCGATCCGGACCTGAGGCGGCGCATGGGGGCGGTTGGTCGAAAGATCGTTGAGGAACGCTATAGCGTAGAAGCCGGGGCCACAGTTTGGAACCGGCTCATCGAGCACAAACTCATTGGGAAGAGCCCTCGATGAGTGCGAACCCATCCATAGTCGTCGATAGTATCCGTTGGAATCTCTCACCGGCAGGACAGGAACAACTCCGACTGGAAGATCTGAATCTTGCCGCGCATCTCGAAGCAAAACGAGCATCCATCGTCAAGCATGGACAGCATCGGACGGTCTATCGGGTTGAGCTTCCGAGCGGAGTTGTGTACTGGAAGCATTGCCGGCTCAACGGATCGCGAGCCTGGTGGCGCGAGATTCTTCGTGGACCTAAGGCGAAACTGGAATTCGAGAAGGCGACGGAACTCGCGGAGCGTGGCATCGCGACAATCGAGCCTCTCGCCTGGGGCCGATTTGACCAGGCTTGGCCCAGGGGGAGCTTTTTGATCACGCGGGCATTGGAAGGAACTGTCCCATTGGACGACTACTTGTTACGTTCGGAAGGGGATGTGTTCGTTGAACGCGAATACCTCAGGCTACCACTCCCTACTTTTGTGGCGAAATTGCATGCGGCAGGCGTCACCCATCCGGACCTGCATCCCGGCAATCTGCTGGTGCGACAGGATGCAGACGGGCTGAATTTTTTTCTGATCGACGTTCACGATTTAGAACTTGGGCCGCCCCTGGGCTACCGTGCGCGATTGCGAAACCTCGTTCTGTTCAATCGCTGGTTCCAATTACGGTCGACACGATCCGATCGCTTTCGCTTCTGGAAGGCGTACTCGAATTCACCGTCAGCAAGAGAAGTTGCACGAACGCTTGAACTGGCAACCCAATTGTCGAATTCCAAGCTCTGGTCGTCCCGGGACACTCGCTGTCTCAGGGTAAATCGGCACTTTCGCAAGGAACGTGGCCCACAGTCTTCCGGCTTCGCAGTTCGCGAGCTTGATGCGACTTTCACGAAGACTCTTGTCGAAGATCCCGATCGGCCGTTTTCGAACCCCGGCGTGGTGCTGCTAAAAGATTCACGCAGTGCAACAGTCTGCCTTCTGGATGTTCCGACTTCAACCGGAACGTTCACGATGGTCTACAAGCGATTCCGCGTTACCCGATGGAGCGATCCGCTGGCCGACCTGTTCCGCCCCTCGGCCGCGTTGCGTTCGTGGTTGAATGGGCATGGCTTCCGCGATCGCGGGTTACCAACGCCGCGACCTTCGCTGATGCTCCATCGCAAGCGTCTTGGCTTCACGACAGTGGGCTATCTGCTGTGCGACCGGGTCGAGAACTTTGGGAATCTGCACGATGCTATCAAGAAATTTGATCCATCCGCGCGATGGCGACTAGTCGAGACCCTCGCCCGACAAGTTCGATTGATGCACGAGCGCGGTGCCTCGCATCGCGACTTGAAGGCCGCCAACATCCTGGTGACTCCAAAGGCTGATTGTCAGTTCATCGACCTCGTTGGCGTGCGGTTGCGGCCGAGAGTATCGCGTCGGCTCCGTATGCGAGATCTGACTCGATTGAACGCCAGCTTTGTGAATTCGCCTCATGTGACGCGCTCTGATCGCTTGCGGTTTCTCCGCGTCTATCTTGCGTGGGGCCTGAGAGGTAAGGCAGGATGGAAAGAATGGTGGAAGCAGATAGCTTTGGCAACCGGGGCAAAGGTGCTGCGGAATGCAAAAAAAAATCGCCCTTTGGCATAAATCTACACATTAGGAGTTTCCTTTGCGAATCGTCTGCTATTGGTTTAGGGTCTCGTTTTGAGGCCCGAGCATAATTGTTCCAGAAAAGTTGGTTGATTCCAGAAAAGTTGGATTCCTCAGAAGAGGGGTGGCGCGAAGTTTCTGGAACCATTTTTCAAAGCGTGCGTGTCGGATTCGTCCGAGTGATCCCGTTCCGCAGTATGGGTCAAGTCCCGACTTCGCGCGAGTCGAAAACACAACTTACACCATCAAATCGGGCTGGTCGCGTTAAGCGGCGAAGGTTATAGAAGCCGGTCGGCACCGAGGTTAAAAGGAACATCATGGCGGACAGTCCCCGGTCGGGCCGTGTACGCACCGGGTACGGAGCAATCGCCTGCGCTCTGGCGCTGCTGGTTGGGTGCGACACGCTGTTCCGCAATCGCAACGACCTTCCACCCTCCGCGACTATAACGCCTCCGACGTTGCCTGGCAAAGCAGGTGCTCAGCGCGTTTCACAGTTTGTCTTTTACAGCGACACGCCAATCAAGTCGAATGCCCCGCTGTTCGACGAACTGAGCCAACTTCGCGAGCAGGTCTTTCACGAACTGCACCTCCCGCCGTCGAACACGATCATCCAGGTCTATCTGTTCGACGAACAAGAGAAGTACGAGCGTTACATGCGCTATCGCTATCCGGAGTTGCCGAAGCGAAGAGCGTTCTTTGTCGCGCATCCAGGTGTTCCGGGCGGTCCGCGAGAATTATTCGTGTTCACCTATTGGGGTGATCAGATTCGCCAGGATCTTCGTCATGAGTTGACACACGCCCTGGTCAATAGCGTGTTGCGCGACGTCCCACTCTGGTTGGATGAAGGCATTGCCGAGTACTTTGAAACGCCACCCGAAAGGAAGGGTTTGAACTCCCTTCATCTCGATGCGATTAAACGACGCAGCGAACCGGTGGATCTCGCGGCACTAGAACGGCTCGATCAGGTTCAGCAAATGGGCAGATCCCAATATCAGGAGGCCTGGGCGTGGACGCATCTTATGTTGCGAAGCACTCCGCAGGCTCGCGCCGTTCTTCTCGGATACTTGCAGTCGTTAAGGGAGCCCAAGCCGGCGGGAGCGTTGTATCCTCGGCTTGCCGAAGTTTACTCGGCACCCGCTGATGCCCTGGCCCGGCATCTTGCCGCCAATGATCTCCCGGCCGCTACCATTCGACCGGTTGTGAATCATCGTTAGTGATGTAAACTATCGCGATGAGCAATATCCTCCTCGGGGCGACTGGCTCCGTTGCGTCGATCAAGATACCTGAACTTTACGCGTCTTTGCGCGAGCGTGGACATTCCGTCAAAGTCGTGGCCACCAGTTCTGCCCTTTACTTCTTCGATCCGAGTACGCTCGATCCCGCGCGCATCTTGCGAAATCCGGAGGTAGTGATTCTGGACGAGGATGAATGGCCGGGCCGAGCGGATGGCTTTCGTTATCGGCGTGGCGACTCGGTTCAGCACGTCGAACTCCGTCGCTGGGCCGACCTTTTTCTTGTTGCTCCACTCGATGCGAACACGCTGGCCAAGTTCGTGAACGGACTGTGCGATAACTGCCTGACCTGTGTGTGGAGGGCGTGGGATGTTTCAAAGCCCGTGGTCGTGGCACCCGCAATGAATACACACATGTGGGAGCATCCGCTAACCCAACGACAGCTTCGAGCTTTAGAAGCCGATACACCGAAGCTTCGGATCGTGGGGCCTCAGATCAAGGAGTTGGCGTGCGGAGATGTTGGCGCGGGGGGGATGGCCCATGTAGCCGAACTCATCGCCGTTGTGGAAGAGATGCTTGCCCCCAAGGGTTCAAGTGTCTAGCATCCCCGTGCCCAAATTTGGCTCGATCCCGCTTGAATTCTTTAACGGAGCTTGAAATGAAGCTTTTTCTAGCGTTATTCACGACAGCGTTCTTGGTCGTTGGCTTTTCCCCGGCTCAAGAAAAGAAGGCCGAGCCTGCCAAGTTCGACGGCGCGAAACTGGTGGGCAAGTGGGAATTGACCAAGTCGAGCGACAAAGACGATCCGAAGGGCGCGACTGTCATTTTTGAAAAAGATGGCAAAGTCTCCATCACTGCGGACTTCGAAGGCAAGCAAGAGAAATTCTCGGGCACTTATGCGGTGAAAGGCGACAAACTGACCGTGAAGATCAACCCGCCGGAAGGCACTAAGGGAGAAGCGCAGACCGAGTCCGATACGATCAAGATTTTGAGCGATGAGAAACTCGTCTTGCTCGACGAGAAGGGCAAAGAAACCGAGTTTACAAAGAAGAAATGATCCGTTCCGGACGGCTGGCGGGGGAAGTCAATCGCTTGGATCACAAGCATGAGGCATGTGTATTCCCCCGCCTATCTGAGAAACTCCTCTTGATCCGGTCCCCCCTTCTCAATTAGCATCTCCTCCAGTCAAGTTCAGATTGTTGCATACGCGAGGGATTGCCATGCGCTTATCGAAGCTATTTATCGCGATACTGACGCTGATTTCAGCGGCTAGTTCGATCGCTCAAGAGAAGTCGCTGCTCACGGGCGGCAAGGAATGGAAAGTCGTCAAGTCGGAAGAAGCTCCTCCAGGAACCAAGCTGATGTTCGCCAGCGACGGCAAACTCACGCTGACCTTCGCCATCGATGGTAAAGCGAAAGAGATCACCGGTTCGTACTCTCTTACCGGTAATCAGCTCACCATGAATTTGAATCATGATGGCAAGCAACGCGTCGAGACGCGGACGATCAAAAAGCTCACGGATTCTGTGCTCATCACCGAGGACAAGAATAAGCGGGTTGAGGAATTGCAGCGGTAGCAGCAATTGCAAGGTGGCCGCGACCGTGAGATCGCGCTTGGCCTCGCAACGTGCTGCAATTGAAAGAGTGCTCCTAGCCGACCCGCGAGACACGCCATGCGATTATGCTTCTTTGCCGTCTTTCTGTTGTCCCCCCTCTCGGCATCCGCAGCCGACAAGCCGAACGTTTTGATGATCGTCGGCGACGATTGGGGCTGGACTGATTTTGGCTTCATGGGTCATCGCGACATTCAGACGCCGCACCTCGATCGACTAGCGAAGGAGGGAGCCCTTTTCCCGAATGGTTACACTCCTACATCGCTGTGCCGAGCGAGTCTGGCGTCGATCCTCACCGGTCAATTTGCTCATCAACATCGCATCTGCTGTAACGATCCTCCAGAGGGTGTGGCACGCGATGCCATGTTGCCGTTTCTGAAAGAGAGTCCAGCACTTCCTCGACTGCTACAAGCTGCCGGTTACGAGAGTTTTCAGACCGGCAAGTTCTGGGAAGGGCATCACACCAACGGCGGCTTCACGTCGGGCATGACAACAAAAGGCAGGCATGGCGAAGAAGGCCTGGTCATCGGCCGCAAAACGCTTGAACCGATCTTTGAATTCGTGGACAAGGCCAGGAAGCCGTGGTTCATTTGGTACGCACCGATGATGCCGCACCTGCCGCATGATCCACCAGAAAGACTTGCGAAGAAGTATGCGAAAGAAGGTCGCGATCCACGCCTGGCGAAGTACATGGCCATGTGCGAATGGACGGACGAAACCATAGGCGAAGTGTTAGCGGGACTGGACAAGCGAGGCCTTCGGAAGAACTTGCTCATCCTATTCGTCGTCGACAACGGCTGGGTTCAGTCCGTTGGACCGCCTGCGAAAGGGGACCAGTTTGCCACGCGATCGAAGAACACGCCCTACGACGCCGGAGTTCGAACACCGATGATCTTGCATTGGCCGGAGACGACGAAAGCAGGGAAGTACCTCGACTTGGCTTCGACTGTGGATTTGGCCCCGACGGTGCTGTCTGCTATTGATGCCAAAGTTCCAGAAACGATGTCGGGGCTGAGCCTGCTCGACGTGGCCAGCGGGAAGGGGCCCATCAAGCGAGACGCGGTGTTCGGCGAAATTTACGTTCATACGGCAGTGAAACTCGAAGACCCGCGAGCGAATCTGACCCATCGCTGGGTACGTGAAGCAGATTGGAAACTGATCGTACCGGTCAAAGGCGGAGGAAAACTGGAGTTGTTCAACCTGAAGGACGATCCGCATGAGAAGAAGAACCTGGCGGAAGTCAAACCGGAAGATGTGAAGCGATTGGCGAAACGGATTGAGGATGATTGGAAGTGAGAGTTGGACTCAGCCCGCCTTGGACACAGCGACCGCAGTCATGTCTTGAACGAAGGCCTGGATGGTTTGCCAACTCGCGCGATGATAGGTTTCCGGAAGCGTCAGTTCCTCCCCTTCACGACACCGCCCGAGCGCGCCGGACTTGGAGATGTACGTCGCGTTGGCAATGCCCTGATTGTGAACGAGGATGTCCCGAGTTGCCTTGATCTCCGCAAGTTGCTCAATAGTCTCGGGATTCGGGCAGCCCAATCTTGCAAGCTTTTCGAGGTAGGCAAACCAATCCGCCACTCGCTCGTACTTCAGTTCGTTGAGTTCTTTGTCCACTACGGATCGAACGACGAGTTCAACTTGACCGGCCCTCAGCAACGTGCCGAATTCAATCTGCTTCTTGGATAGACTCGCGGGGTAGGCGGTCAACCAAGCCCGCAGCAGGCCGAACAGATAGTCCTCGAAAACGGATACAAAGTGCTGGAAAGAGGATGATGTCAAATAGCGTGCCTCGTAGCGTTGAGAGCGTTCCAAGAGCAAGTGCTGATCCACACGCGTTCCCGTGTTCATATTTCGGAACGAGAATTCGCGGCCTTCTCGAACAGCCCGATCAACGAATCGCCAAACTCGCTTCGTGAACGTGTAATAATCATGACTTTCGTCGAGTGCAGTCAGCGAATGCGAGCTGAGCCGCAGAATCTCTTCGCGCAAGAGCATTCGATGGTTCTCAGAAGGTACTGTCGAGCAATCGCTGGACCTTTGCAGCATCGGTTCGCGGTCCGAATTGAAGATAAATGACCTCGGGTTTTCCATCGATCGATAGTGCCTCTTCATCAAGGCTGTAGGAAACCTGATTGGCGTCAAGCACCGAAGTGACACGCATCAGTTCGCTTACGGGTAACCACATGTGAGGGTCGGCCCCATTGCTAGTGAAAACACTCAAGGAACGAGTTTGACTAGTTTCATGCATGATCTTTTCCTGATTGATTTTCACCCCAGTCGCCCGCATCGGGGAGCCCCGCACGGCGGGCCTACGCCGCAGGAAGCGGGCATCGCTTGCTGGCTGCTCAACGGGGCCGCGGGTAGACTCAATTCGCGATTCGTGTGAGTGCCTCCGCAATTCGGGCAATCGAGGTTCGTGGCTTCCGATGGCTTGCGCACGAGTTTCTCGAACTTCGTGCCGCAATCGTCGCAGGCATAATCGTAAAGCGGCATTTTGAAAAACTCCTCAGTTCGATTGCCGGCGTTTCTTGTAGATCTCGCTGGCCTTCAGCAAGATTCCTCGTTCGCCTTCGGTCAGACTGTCTTTGCCGTGCTTCTGCACCTTTTCAAGGACTTCATCCAGCTTGGCTTCCAAATGCTCGTTTACGACCAAGTCGGGAGAGAGTGACCTTGGCGAAACGACGCTCGCCGTGTTTGCGGTGGCTGGCTCGGGTTCGAGTGCAGGCTGCCGAACACGCAATCGAGGGTGCGAGGTTCGGCGAGAACTGCTGCTGGAGGCCCGACTTCCGGGCAACCAATTCGTCACGCGCAAAGTATACGAGTGATACAGAAACGCAAAGCCCGCTCCTGCCAGATGGACGGCAACCTTGGCCGGGTTTGCCTGACCGCTTGCCATGCCCGCGATGTCGATGAAGGCGTAAACCGCAACCACGATCCAGATCGGGAAAAAGAACATTCGCCAGCTTGGGTAGTGCAATGCGAAAAGGATCAGAACGGCGGTGACGGCTCCCGACGGGCCGAGCAACGGTGGAGTATCCTGCGCAAATGCACCCACGGCCGTGTAGGCAATGCCGCTCAGCAAACTTGTGAACACGAAGAAGCAAAGATACTCTGTCGTCCCGTACAGATCTTCGACCTGATGCCCAATCCAAATCAGAAACAGGCAAGTGAATACGACATGGAAGATGTTGGACTGGTGTATGAGGGCGTAGCTGCCGATACGCCAAGCCTGGCCGTCGAGCGTACTTTTCACGTCGAGTTGCATGGTCTTGTTCAACGTGTTTTCAGGTGCCTGTCGATTATCTATAGCTTCAACTTGATTTGCAGCCTGAGCGATGAACGTGAACGCGTATAGCAAAACGAGAAAGATTGTCCCTTTCGACCGGGCGAACGGATTGGACCACCGAGTATCCTCGCGATAATAGTCGCGGTCGTAGATCCCCATTCCCGACCCCTCATCCGGCGAGTCCAAATTCCATCCTTTTATTTTAACATACCAGCCGCCCAAACGGAAGGGGCGACCGGCCACTTCATTTGTCACAAACCTCGATCTGTCTTTCCCACGCCGAATGCGTTACATTAGCTGCCCATGAATCCGACCAACCAGCTTCCGCGTGTCCTGGGCTACACCACGGCCACGGCCATTGTCGTCGGAACCGTCATCGGTTCTGGAGTATTCAAAAAGGCTACACCGGTTGCGGCTGCGGTCCCGGAGTTTGGGCTGGCAATGTTCGCGTGGGTTCTGGTCGGATTTCTTACGCTTCTCGGAGCACTCGCACTCTCGGAAGTGGCCGTCATCGTGGGGAAAGTTGGTGGGAACTATGCCATACTTCGCGATGCATATGGCCGTTGGGCCGGGTTTCTATGGGGCTGGGTCGAATTCTGGATCATCCGATCCGGCTCCATCGCGGCACTGGCGACCATCTTCGCCGAATCCTTTCACGACATTCTGAAACAGCTGCATCGAGACGGTCCGAACGTGGAAGTTCTGTCGCACTGGGCCCGAACCGCCGTGACGGGCATCGTGATCGGCGTTCTTGCTCTCGTCAACGCACGCGGAACCAGGCTCGGGGCTGGCGTTCAACTGATCGTGACGACAGTGAAAGTTCTTTCGTTGATCGGCATCGCGCTCTTGCCGTTCATCGCCTATGCGTTTGCTTCGTCTCCCGAGGCTCGTCCCTCGACCGCGCGGCTCGATCCAATTTGGCCGAGCGATTGGGGTGCCGTGAACTGGGTCGCGTTCGGCGGCGCGCTGGTCGGCGTCTTCTGGGCTTACCACGGTTGGATGAATATCGCTCCGGTGGCGGAGGAAGTGAAGAACCCGCAACGCAATATTCCGCTGGCTCTTCTCAGCGGCGTTGGGATTTTGATCGTCCTCTACTTGAGCGTGAACCTGGCGTACTACCTGCTCATTCCCGGCAGCGAGATTGCGGGGCTGAAGAAAACCACCGTAGCGGGGGAATTCAGCCTTCGCATCCTCGGCGCGACCGGACTGATGTTTGCATCCACCGCTATCATGATCTCGGTCTTCGGCTCTTTGAATGGCAATCTGCTCGTCGGCCCGCGCCTGCTCTTTGCCATGGGCCAGGATGGGCTGGCACCGCGTGCCCTGTCCAAATTGCATCCGCGCTATCAAACGCCCGCACTTGCCGAACTGGTCCTGGCTGGGTGGTCGATCCTGATGGTGGTCGTGGTGGCGATCCTGACGATCTCGCGGCTGCCCACCATTGAGCTGGCAAATTTGACTCTGGACCTGAACCTTCCCGAGGGCAAGGCCCCCTTTGATGTGATTACCGATTTCGCGATGTTCGGGGCACTCAGCTTCGAAACGCTAGCAGTAGCATCGATTTTCGTGTTTCGCCGGCGATATCCGGTATCGAACGTCGAGCTTCCTTACCGTTGCCCGCTGTATCCCGTGTTGCCGGCGATGTATGTGGCGGCCCTCGCCGCGGTACTGTTCAATATGTTTAATTCGCAACGAGCAGAGGCACTAACCGGCGTCGGCTTCATCCTCGTCGGGGCGATGGTGTATTTGGTGATCTCTCGAAAGAGATGAGCACACTGGCTACTACCAAATGATTCCTGAAAGCCATGCAACTCCGCATCGACCATCTGCTCGCTTCCCTTCGCGATCGCCCGCATGAAGTCCTCTCGGCCATCGATTTGGATCCGTTGCTCATCAAGCGTGAAGTGAATGGCCTGGTGCTCGCGAACGCGACCAAGGCCCTGTTTACGCCACAACTCGAGCATCAACTCTTCGCGAAGGGGATTATCTATCAGCGCGACCCCTATCGGTTGGTTTCGCTGCCCCTGCTGAAGATCTACAATCTCGGCGAGCGCAATGTGACGGTTCACGATCTGGTTTCTCTCCAGGTAACTGGCTCGCGGGCTCACTTCTTGCGCAAGTTCGATGGCACGATGATCCAGCGGTTTCAGCACGATGGTCGCGTTTACTTTTCCACACGCGGCATGTTGGAAGGTGTGGTGATGCCCACGAACGAAGCTCTGGATGAGGATGCTCCGCCGCAGGCGCGAATGTTCGATTATCTCAAGGCCGCACGGGAGACCGCAATGTCGATGTACCCTCGACTCGTCGAGCCCTGGGAGGCGGTTGAGGGTGTGACGCTCATCCTGGAACTGCTTCATCCGGATGCTCGGGTTATCACGGATTACAAGGGGCGTCGCGATCTCGTATTGCTTGCCGCGTTCGATCGTGAGCGGCACGTCTATTGGCCGTTCGATCGATTGCGAGAGTTCGCCGATATGCACGGGCTTGTGGCGACCGACGCCTTTCGCCCAACAGGTGCAACGTTGGCGGAGCAGATCGATTCGCTACTTGCGTCTTTGGCCGGTACGGACGAAGAGGGCACCGTGCTCGCCGTCGAGCATGGCGACGAAGTCGTTTATCGCGTAAAGGTGAAGTCGCAAGATTATTTACGGCTGCTGAAATTGATGGTCCGCTGCACTTACCCGGCCACCGTGGAGATGCTCGACAGTTGGCCGAGCTTCCCGGATTGGCCGACGTTTGAAGAACGGCTGAAGGCTCTGGGATCCGAGAAAGTCCCGGAGGAATTGCTGGGGCTCTATCGAGAGCATTACGATGCGTTCGCCGCCTATCGGGCCGACTGCGAGCGTTTGCGGTCGTGGATCCAGGCAAGAGCAGAGAATTTGCGGCACGATTTGTCCGCCGAGGATCCGCGATCCGTTCGCAAGGCATTCGCGCAGCGCGCACAGAGGGAGCCGTTCACGCCATTATTCTTTTCAGCTTTCGATGGCCGTCTCACCGTCGATCGTGTACGCGAATTACTCGTGACTCACTCGGAAGTCCGTGAAGCACTGAGGGTTACAAACACATAAACAAGGTTCGATGCGTTGTGCTGTTTCTTCACGAAAAACTATCTTTGCCTTTTTCAAATTTTCTTCCTTGATGTCCGGAAGTCGTCCTGGTAAACCATGCGTCGGAACGGAATCCCAACTCGGCACGGATGCCATTTTTTCTTGGGTTGTTTCTTTTCAAAATCATTCTCATTTCCAAAATCCATTCATCTCATTCGGCTAATTGCGTGGAACTGGTAGGCACCAGTCAGACGCAAGCTTGCGCACACGAATCGTCCTGATCGAATGCCTTCCCTGTAGCGGAAGTTCCACGGACACGCCACCGGATGCTGAGACATGAATCGCGAAATCGCTATGAAAGACAGAGCGAACAGTGGCCTGCGACCGTGCGTAGAAAGGTCAGGAGTTGAAGATGCGAGCGGTCGAAGTTGGCGATCGCCGATGCGGTGGTGGAGCCCCACTCCTGTGGATTGCCGGCCCATGCGTGATCGAATCGCGGGACTTGACACTGAAAATCGCTGAGTGCCTTGCCGAGATTGCTGGTCGGCTCGGAATTCAATTGGTCTTCAAGGCGTCCTTTGACAAAGCGAATCGATCTTCCGGAAAGTCCTTTCGAGGTGTGGGTCTGGAAACCGGGCTTCGAATTCTCGGGGAAGTGAAATCGAAAACCGGCCTGCCGTTGACCACCGACATTCACGAGGTTGGTCAAGTTGGCCCGGTGGCTGAGGTCATCGACTTGCTTCAGGTTCCTGCATTCCTGGCCCGACAAACCGATTTGTTGATGGCATGTGGTCGAACGGGGCGTGCGGTGAACGTGAAGAAGGGTCAATTTATGGCCCCCTGGGACATGAAGAACGTCGTCGCCAATATGGACGAAGTTGGGAATCCGAATCTGATGCTAACCGAGCGAGGCACCACTTTTGGCTATGGCAATCTCGTGAACGATATGCGAGCGATTCCCTGGATGCAGGATCTGGGCCGGCCTGTTATTTATGATGCCACTCATAGCGTGCAGACACCTGGAAGCCACGGGGATCGCACGGGCGGCGATCGCCGAATGGTGCCGTACCTGGCTCGGGCGGCCGTTGCCGCCGGTTGCGATGGGGTGTTTATCGAAACCCATCCAGACCCGGATTCTTCGCCGAGCGATGGCCCCAACATGATTTCTTTGGACAACTTACCTGCACTGATCGGCCAGTGCATGCGAATACGAGAAGCCCTGATCGGCACTGCCAACGAGAGCCCTCGATGAAGCCACGCTTGCTGAAAATGGTTGTAGCGTTCGCCTTTTTTGCCGTTGGCTGTGACGACAAGAAACCCCAGACGGCCCGAGGTTCGACCGTCGGCCCGGCGGCCGATGCCGAACTCCAAGCCGTGTTTCCGCTCGAATCCCAGCAAGATCTGGCTCAGTGCCGCACCATTTTGCAGCAACTCGACAATCTGCCGTCCGTAGCAACTCGGCCGACATTGTCGGCGACTGAGCTTGAAGAGATCCGACAGTTCTTGCAACTGACCGTTTCGGAAGCGACTGAAGTCGGGCAAGCAAATTTTTCCCAGACCGATGCGGCTTATTTGGAAGAGTGTCTGCTCCTTCGAGCGGGAGTGAGATCGCTCAGGTACGATGGCCGGCCAGCGTTGGAGCAAGCCCAGGCCGTTTTTGATTGGGTCTGTCGCCTCGTTTACATTGACGATCGAGTTCCCTGGCCCGCCCCGGTTGGCAGCACAATGCAGTCGGGCTTTGGGGTCTTGCCGTCGCGAACTTATGCAATCTTGTCGGCCTGGCAACAAGCGGGGCTGGACGGTTGCATTGTTGCACCGGCCTCCTTGAAATCGACGCCCAGCATTCAGCCGTCAACTCGCCCTGGAACGTCGGCTTCTTACGCTCCACTTCGCGTTTGCGGAGTACGAGTCGATCGCGATGTCTTTCTCTTCGATGCACAAACTGCCAAGCCAATCTATCATTCGGATGGCAAACGTAACCTGACGCTTGCCCAGGCGAAGGCCTCGCCGAACGCGGTTGCCGGCCACACCATGGAGGAGGTTCAGTCCTGGCAAATATTCCTGGCTCCCGCGATTTCCTCCGTATCTCGGCGTATCGAATGGCTACAGGCACTGAACCCCGGAAACTCGGGGGTGAGATTGTTCGCGGATGTGCAAAAGTCGCGCGCCCAATTCAAGGCAGCGGGAGAGAACATTCCGGTCGATGCGTGGAACCCCCCCAAGGATTTGTACACGGCAACCCGCGTGCTTTCGCTGTACTCGACGGAGGAGGATTCGACGTTCACGACTCGGGCTCACCGGGATCGTCATTCGCAGTTGCTCATTCCCATCGATCAAATGCCCAAGACCAATCTGGACGGGGCACCTCTGTATTATTTGCAAGAGATGTTCTCTCGGCCGTTCGGTTCGCTCGCCTTTGGAGCCAACACTCCACGGAATCTTCTGATTCGAGGGCAGTTCCAGGAAGCAACCACGACGCTCGACGATACGAAGAAGCTGGTTGACAATGCTCGCGCTCGCTTCGAAAAAGATCCCGAGATCCGCAAGGACTTCGAGGCATGGTCGGATTCAATCCGCAGACTCTTCGCGGCCTTGCTCGGTGCACGTGCGAGCGATCCAGCAGGCGTGTCGGCGGCGACCAAAACATTGACTGAGTTCACTCAGCAGCCCAAGAATCGCGACATCGAGCGTGCGTTCACCTGGGGCAGCGCCTCGCGTTCACTCGGAGCGGCTGTCGTTTACCTGATGGCCGAATGTGTTCATGAGCGAGCCGAGCGGGCTCAACGGGACTCAACAGCCCAGGCGGTTTCGCAGTGGAAAAATGCCGAGGAGTGGTGGGTCCGATTTCTCGATGCTTCCTCGCAGACGAATGGAATGCTGCCGGCACGAGATGCCCACGCTCGAATGTTGCTCGGCCGTTGTCGCCAATTCACATCGAAGTAACGCCATGAATCGCGAACATGCCTGGGCTCTCGTTTGTGAATACGTCCAAAATGTTGGACTGCGCAATCACATGCGGGCGGTCGAGATTGCCATGCGAGCATACGCCGAAAAGCTCGGCCAGGATGTCGAGCTATGGGGGATCGTCGGCCTCTTGCACGATTTCGACTACGAGCGTTGGCCCGACCCGCCGAATCATCCCCTTCAGGGCGAGGCGATCCTGAAAACCCACGGCTACTCGGAAGAAATCACCTATGCGATCAAGTCGCATGCGGACTACCTTCCCGATTGCCCACGCGTTGCTCCCCTTCACAAGGCCCTCTATGCCTGCGACGAACTCTGTGGCTTCGTGACCGCATCCGCCCTTGTCAGACCCGGCGGAATCGGGGACATGACCGCGAGTAGTGTCAAGAAGAAAATGAAGTCGAAGGGTTTTGCCAGGAACGTCTCGCGCGATGATATGACACGCGGAGCCGCGGACTTCGGCGTAGAACTCACATTGCACATTCAGTTCGTGATCGACGCATTGAAGCCTCATGCGGTCGAATTGGGGATTGAGAGAGGGATTTCCGAAGGTGGAGAATGAGCGACCTCAGCATGCGACTTCCACGTAATCGACTTGGCATGCAGGCTCCGGTATCGAGAGGCCGTCTTCGGCCATGCCTTCCAGGTGCATTTCGATTGCATCTTTGATCGCGGCCTCAACCTCGGCAATGGTGTCTCCAGTTGCGACACAGCCTGGCAAGTCCGGAACGCATGCGGCAAAATTGCTTTCTGCGGACTCGACTACTATCGCATAGCGATTCATCATTAGTCCTCGATTAATCCCAGCCAGCCTGTTTGAAGATACTTGCCAGTGTACCGGGTGGAACCGTATGAGTGGGCTTCCCGGCAACGGTAACGCGTCCCGATTTGGTCGGATGCTTGAATTGTCGATGGCTGCCCTTCGTCCGAACAAGACCCAGCCATCGTCCTTTAACAGCCTCAAGACTTCGCTCACCTTCATTTCAGAACCCTACAGCGAGGCCAGGGCTCAAGTCAAGTTCTGTATCGACTCGACAAACTTGACGAATCGCCACACACCGGTTCAAGAGGAGGCATTGCCGTTGAAGTCTGATTACAAATCCTTCAACCGTGCCTTCCGCTCGATCGCCAGGATGGCTTCCGCGGCCGAGAGACGCAACTCGGCGTCCTCGCTTTGCAAAGCCTTCCGTAATTCCGGTAGAGCTTCCTTGGCCTCCGGCCCAAACCGGACTAGACCGGACGCGGCCGCTCGCCTCAGTCGATCGTCCTTGTTCTTCAATCCTTCGATCAAGACGGGCACAGTGGGCGGCGCATCTGACTCGATTGCCCCCAGGGCTTTTACCGCAATTACGCGCGGCTCGATGTCGCCACGATTGGCGGCATCCAGAACCTTGGCCGATGCCGTCTTGGCCTTCGTACCAAACTTGGCGAGTGAGACGAGCGCTGCCGTGCGGACATCCAGATCTTTATCGTCCACAAGTTTTGTCAAAGCGGTCACGTCGGGGGCAGCGGCTTTCGCATCAGTCGTTGACGAGGCGGACTTGCCGAGGGCTCGCGCCGCAGCCCAGCGAACGTAGGCAGACGAGTCAGCCGTGGCTTCCCGCATGATCGCTCGTGCTTCAAAGGCGTCGCCGAGAGATTCCATCGCCTCCATTGTCGCCAGGCGAACCGACGCATTCTCGTCCTTCACGCGTTTTTCGAGAACCGGCCGCAGAACCGGCCAAGCGGCAGAGAAATTGTCCTTGCCGGCACCCGCGCCCTGTCGCTCGAGAATTTTGGCTCGTAGGACGGCCAAGGTCTCGAGCGTCCGTGCGGCCGCCGTTCGCGTTTCGGCCTCAGCAGCCGCCAGAGGGGTCGCCAACTTGGGAACTTCCTTGGCCATGGCTTGAATCACGGGAGCGAGCGGAGGAAACTGTGCCTCGCCGTCTTTCAGACCAGGCTCAACACCAATGGGGTCCGAATAATAGGTGAACAGGTCGTTTACATTGCGAGAAATCGCTTGAACGACTCGGAGTGCCAGCCGCGAGGTCGCACCCGACAGATCCTCTATTCCCGTGCCGACCAACGGCAGGGCCTGAAGGCAGACGGCGATAAAGTGCTCGGCTCGGGTAGCCGACCATACCGACGGCGTCGCATTCGAAATCGCAGAACCAATCGCCTCTGCTACGGCTTGGCGGACGATGGCGTGGTCGGAACGGACGTATTTCGAGAGAATCTTGCCGATCTCGGCGGCGGCCGCTTTGCTCATGTCGGCATCGGCGAAAACCGGAATACTCCTGCCGAAGGATCGGATAGCCAGGGCCAAGATCTCGGGATCCTTGTGATCCTTCTGTAGAAACGCCGAGAGGCTCCCGGCCAGATTCGTACGAGCGGCCAGGGCAGGGGGGATGTCCGCGATCACTGCCAGTGTGGCTCGCTGGGACTCGATATTCTCCCCCAACAGGGCGGCCCGGAAAGTTGGCACCAACGGTTCGAGGCGTCTCCGCAATTCCGCGTCTGCTGGACTCTCACCGGACAGTTCCCCGACCTGAGCTTCCGATCGGCCAGCGAATGCGAACAGTGCGATTGTGCTGAATGCAACTATTCGTCGGTTTGCAACTGTGATTGCGCTCATGGCGATTCCTGGGCCGGGCACGCCGGCATGGAGAATACTTGCGTTCGCCAATCATCGTCTGTATCGAAGCATGACCCGCGTAAAAACAACTGGTGGCCATCGCTCATGCGCCATCCGAACAACGGTCGCGCGGGTTGCGACGACTTTCACTATCTTATTGGTGGGTTCCACGCGAGAGTACCATTTACCATGCAGACCTTGACGTTATTGAACGAACCGCTTGCCGAAGCCGAGCCGCCACGTCATCGCCTGCCGGCCTGGCTGAAACGAAGCCTGCCGCGTGGCAACGAGAATTTTTTCACCCACACATTGCTTCGCGATCTGAAGTTGGAGACAGTCTGCGAGAACGCTCGTTGCCCGAACCGGCCCGAGTGCTATTCTCGCCGGACTGCCACGTTTATGATTCTGGGCAACGTCTGTACCCGACCGTGCGGGTTCTGTTCGGTCCCAAGAGGCGAGACGCTCGATGTCGAGGATGATGAACCTTCTCGGGTAGCGGAGGCCGCGGAACGACTTGGCCTGAAGCACGTGGTAATTACTTCCGTGACTCGCGACGACCTGCCTGATGGCGGGGCCGATCATTTCTATCGATGTGTATTGGCGGTTCGCGAGCGGACTGGTGCAGCGGTCGAGGTTCTCACACCGGATTTTCTTGGTGATACCAAGGCGATTGATCGCGTCATCGAGAGCCGCCCGGAAGTCTACAACCACAATCTGGAAACCGTGCCCCGCCTGTATCGCAAGGTTCGCGGCAAGGCGGATTATCGACGCAGCTTGAATTTGTTGAAGCAAGTGAAGAATCGTGTACCTGCGATGATCTCGAAAAGCGGTTTGATGCTAGGCATCGGCGAGACCGTGGGCGAGTTGTTCGATGTCTTTGCCGACTTGCGAGATGTCGGGTGCGACGTAATGACCCTCGGCCAATATCTCGCACCCACGCTCAAACATATTCCCGTCGCCCGTTTTCTGGCTCCTAGCGAGTTCGACGAGATCGCCTTGAAAGCCCGAACCTTTGGATTCAAGCAAGTTGTCGCAGGCCCGTTTGTGCGTTCCAGTTACCACGCGGACGAAATGGTGTCATGAACCGTGCTCCGTTCATCTCGCTCGATGGCATCTACGGCACGGGGAAATCGACCCAGTGTCGGCTCTTGGTTGATTAC
>Ga0105046_10001453_pt1 | contig 36419 bp, 37 predicted proteins | sample MAT03_FD_78385 | JGI IMG/M metagenome (GOLD analysis project Ga0105046, IMG submission 78385) | Freshwater microbial communities from Lake Fryxell liftoff mats and glacier meltwater in Antarctica - MAT-03 (megahit assembly) | ecosystem: Environmental > Aquatic > Freshwater > Ice > Liftoff... | reverse complement strand
CGGCATTGCGCTGGCAACTGCCATCATTGATCTTCTGCTTTCCGCATGGCTCTATGTGCAATACCTGCTTGGCGGCATGACAGGTTATCAATTCATTGAAACTTATAACTGGCTTCCCGCGCTCGGCATCAGCCTGAAATTCGGCGTGGACGGTATGAGCGCTCCGCTCGTCCTGCTGACCGGCATCGTCATGTTCACGGGTGTTCTCATCTCGTGGGGCGTGTACGATGAAGCGAAACACCTCTCCGCAGGCATCCAGGACAGACCGCGTGAATTCTTCGCCTTCCTCTTCCTGCTGGCAGGCGGCGTGTTCGGCGTGTTTGTTTCACTCGATCTGTTCATGCTGTTCTTCTTCTATGAAATCGCTGTGTTCCCGATGTACCTGCTCATCGCCATTTGGGGCTGGGTGCAGACTCGTGAATACGCCGCCATGAAGCTGACCCTGTACCTGTTCATCGGCTCCGTGGTTTCCCTCGTTGGCGCGCTCGTCATGTACTGGACGCAATATCAAAACACGGGCATCCTCTCCTTTGACATGATCCAAATGGAAAGCGCTGGCTTCTCGGCTTCCTTCCAATATGCGTGGTTCCTGCCTGTCTTCTTTGGCTTCGCAGTTTTGGGTGGCATTTGGCCTTTCCACAATTGGTCGCCTGATGGTCACGTGGCCGCGCCAACAGCCGTCTCCATGTTCCATGCGGGCGTGCTGATGAAGCTCGGCGCGTTCGCCGCCTTGCGCGTGGGTATTATGCTCCTGCCCGAAGGCGCGAAGCAATGGTCATGGTTGATTATGACATTCGCCGCTATCGCGGTTGTGTACGGCGCTTACATCGCCTTCGTCCAAACCGACATGAAGTACATGATCGGTTTCTCGTCTGTTTCTCACATGGGACTTGTGGTCTTGGGCATCTCCACGCTCAACCATGACGGTCTCGTAGGCGCGGGCGTGCAAATGTTCTCGCACGGCGTCATGACGGCTCTCTTCTTTGCTGTCACCGGCATGATCTACGACCGCTCGCACACACGTCAGATTCCTGAACTCGGCGGCATGATGAAAGCCCTGCCGTTTGCCGGCATCGGCTTTATTATCGGCGGTCTGGTCTCGATGGGTATGCCCGGCTTCTCTGGCTTCGTGGCAGAGTTTCCCATCTTCATGGGCGTCTGGGGCAGGCAGTGGCTCGTGGCTGTTATCGCAAGTATTTCCATTATCATCACCGCGGCCTACATCATGATCGCCATTCGCCGCGTGTTCTTTGGTCCAATGCCTGAGAAACTCGAAGGCCATATTTCACCCATTACCGCACTGGATAAAATCGCCATCTTCACCCTTTGTTCCTGCATGGTCATTATCGGTATCTTCCCGGTAGTGATGGTGCCCATGGTTGAAAAAGGCGTTGAGAATATCCTGCGTCTCTTGGGAGGTGCATAAATGTTTACTCCCGTGATGTTCGCTTCTGTTCTTCCTGAAATCTTAATTCTCATTCTCGTTATCATCTTGCTCTGCGTTGAGCCCTTCTGGAAGGAAGATCAACGCCGCAACGCAGGCTGGCTCACAGCCGCCGGCCTCTTTGGGATCATTATCGTCAGCCTGCTCTTTGGGCAGCCTGGCGAGCCAATTGCCGTCTTCGGTAACATGATCCGCTTTGACTGGCTGGGATTCTTCTTCAAAATTCTCTTGATGTTTGCCGCTGCCGTGACAGCTCTGCTGTTGATGGATCATGACAAAGCGGGACACCGTGGTGAGGCCTATTTTCTGCTTTTAGCCTCGTTGCTCGGCATGAACCTGATGGCTGTTTCTGCCGACCTGATCATGCTCTACCTCGCGATTGAGACCGCGTCGATACCACTGTACATCCTCGCAGGCTTTTTGCTGGCTGATGATCGCTCCACCGAGGCAGGCTTCAAGTATTTGCTGTTCGGCACACTGGCTTCAACTGTCATGCTTTATGGCTTTAGTTTGATCTTCGGTTTTGCCGGTACAACAAACATTTACTTGCTCTCCCAGTTATTTGCAAGCGGTGAGATTTCGACACTGCTTGCTTTCAGTGTGTTTGCGCTTGTCATTGTGGGGCTTGGCTTCAAACTTGCCATTGTTCCTTTCCAATTCTGGGCGCCGGATGTCTACGAAGGTTCGCCAACTCCGGTGGCTGGTTTCCTTTCTACGGCTTCCAAAGCAGCGGGCTTTGCGGTCATTGTTCGCTTCTTCTTTGTCGCTTTCCCTGATTTTGCTCCCTCGTGGACATTAATTCTCGCAGTTCTGGCGGCGATTACCATGACCGTTGGGAATCTGCTGGCGATTTCACAGACCAATATCAAGCGCTTGCTCGCGTATTCATCGATTGCTCATGCTGGTTATGCTTTGATCGGTGTGGTTGCATTCACTCAATTGGGGGCAGCAAGTGTAGTGTTTTATCTTGCGGCTTATATCGCAACCAATCTGTTGGCCTTCGGTGTGGTCATGGCTTTTAGCCGTATCACAGGCCTTGAAGACATCACTGACTACGCCGGCATGAGTCGCCGCAATCCCTGGCTGGCTTTGATGATGCTGGCCGCGTTCCTGTCACTGGCGGGCATGCCGCCTTTCGGCGGTTTCGTGTCAAAGGTTTTTGTTTTTGCCGCGGGCGTGCAGGCAGGGTATACATGGTTGGTTGTTGTGGGTATTCTCAACTCCATTCTCGGTGTGTATTACTATCTTAATACAATGAAGTTTGTTTATCTCTATCGTATGCCGAATGAAGATGAAGAGAATCACCCTATCCCATTGACTCGTCCGTATGTGATTGCTTTGGCAGTATTGACGCTCGGTGTGATTTTGGTGGGAACGGTTTTTGCTCCGTGGTTTAGCTGGTCTGATGCTGCGGCATTGAATTTATTTTAGGTAAATCTGAATATAAACGATGGGCAGTAGTCTATTTGTCTACTGCCCATCGTTTATTATTGATAAGGCGCAGGGAATTTTTTTGAAAGCCGAATCAATTCAAAGGCCAGAGTGAGGCGCTGATAGGGGAGCGGCGTGCTTGGATGGCAGAAATAAGCCGCAGCGTGGAGAAATTCAGCAGGCCGACATCCAAAAACAGTTTTTGATTTGCGTTTGACATCTCTTTGACCTGTCAGTTATAATCGTGCGACATGACACAATCAAAAGAGACCAATCGTCAGAATATGGTGTACACCCTGCTCGTGGTAATGATTGGGCAGATTGGTTGTATTACCCTGGTCGTTATTCTGTCTTCTGTATTTGGCGGATTGTGGCTTGATAAAACGTTCGAAACAGGACGGGTTTTTACACTGGCTCTGTTGTTTGCTGGAATCCCTCTTTCGGTCTTCCTGATGATGTTCGCGGCGCGAAAAACGCTGGCACGTCTGAGGGAAAAATATGAAGCCGAAGAGAAAAAAACTACTGCTTAGGAGGCGGGCTTGGAGACCCAAAAACGTACCCCCTGGCGGCGCTGGATTGTTCTAGTGCTTATGATTGCTGGTTTTATTCTGGGCGGGATTTATGTCCCTGTTCAGCCTGAGATCACGGTTGCCGCCGAAAAATTGATCGAGGAGCCACTGACTGAGAATTTTCTTGGTTTTGCTGGCCCCTTCTATTTGGTAAATACTCTCCCCACTTTGGCAGTGACTATTGTCCTGCTGATGGTGATTGGATTTGCCGCGAATCGTTCCCTTAAGAAAAGCCAACAGACAGACCTTGTGCCAACCGGCATTGGGAATGTGATGGAAGCCATTTTGGAAATGTTGTATAACATGACTGAAGGCTCGGCAGGCACGAAGTGGGCGAAGGCCATCTTCCCCTGGTTTGCCACCATCATGATCTATGTTTTGTTTGCGAATCTGCTCAAGTTGATCCCTGGCTTTGAGTCGATTGGCGTTTTGCACCATGCTTATGGCGAAGGCCATGAGATTGCTCAAATGGGTGCATTTGCCAATATTCTTCCTGCCAAGGTGGAAGAAGGCGGCTATATTCTGGCTCCGTTCTTCCGTGGTATTTCTGTGGATTTGAACTTCACCCTGTCTTTGGCGTTGATTTCATTCTTTGCCATTCAGGTCATGGGCGTCCGCGCACAGGGACTTGGCTACTTTAGCAAGTTCTTAAACACCAAGCGCATGTTCAAAGTACCGTTCTTCGGCGCAATGGATTTCCTAGTTGGGCTGTTGGAAATCATCTCTGAATTTGCGAAGATCCTTTCATTCACATTCCGTCTTTTCGGTAACATGTTCGCGGGTGTGGTGTTGGTGGCTGTGGTTGCTTCATTGCTCGGCCAGATCAGTATTTTGCCAGCAATGATCATGATGTTTGAATTGTTTGTGGGTGTCATTCAAGCCTTCGTGTTCGGTATGTTGACCATGGTATTCATGGCAATGGCCACGCAGGGTCATGGCGACGAAGAACACGCTGAACATTAATTCGTTTGAAAAATAATTCGAAAATAATTAGGATAAACCTAAGGAGACTTGAAACATGGATGGACAATTTCTTTTAGATGCGATGCGCTATGTAGGCGCAGGTTTGGCGATGATCGGTGCCGCGGGCGCCGGTGTGGGTATTGGTTTGAGCGTGCAGGGTGCTCTTGGCGGTATGGCCCGCAATCCCGATACATACGGTAACTTGTTGACCAACATGATTCTTGGCGTGGCGTTCTCTGAATCCATTGCTATTTATTGTCTGGTGATCGCGTTCCTCATGCTCTTCAAAGTTGTGTAGTTTATAGGAGCATAGAAACATGGAAGCTCTTGGTATTAATCTCGGTCTCCTCATCGTTCAGATCATCGCGTTCGCAATTGTGTTCCTCACATTGAACGCCTGGGTTTACAAGCCCATGTTGGACATGATGGAATCCCGCAAAACAAAAATTGCACAAGGTTTGGAAGATGCGCGTGTTGCTTCCGAAGCCCGCGCAAATGCTGAAAAAGAAGCCGCTAAAATCATGGCTGAAGCACAGGCTGAGGCTGGTAAGGTTGTTCGTGAAGCCACAGAGCGCGCTGCTTCCGCTGGCAAAGATGTGAAAGCTGTTGCTGAAGCCGAAGCCGTCAAGGCCCGTGAAGCTGCCATGGCCGAAGCCGAACTCGAACGCAATCGCATTCTCGGCGATTTACGCGGTCAGGTTGCCGCTCTCGCCATTGCCGCCGCCAACAAGCTTGTGGGTGAAACCCTCGACGAGAAAAAACAACGTGTATTAATTGACGAGTTTTTCTCTGGAGTAAAAGGTGGTAAAGTGGTTGTGGCAGAAGGCCTCACAGGCGATTCTGCTGAAGTTACCAGTGCTCTGCCTCTCACAAGTGATGAGCAGCAGTCTGTCAAGAAGAGTGTCACTGTCAAGGAAGTTACCTTCAAAGTGGACCCCTCCATTCTCGGCGGCCTCGTCATTAAAGTTGGCGACAAAGTTCTTGATGGTTCTGTCGCTGGCAAACTCGAAGGTCTGCGCCAGACCCTGAAGTAAAATGTTTTAGTCATTGAGAAGAGGGTTTTGGTAAAATTGCCAAAACCCTCTTTTTGTTTTAAACAACGGAGATACACAAAGATAAATGTTCCTTAAAAACTTGTTTGTTGACTTTCCATATACCATGCCTGAAAGTATTCCTGATGTGGAGATTGCAGGCATTGCCATTGATAGCCGCGCGGTGAAACCTGGTTATGTTTTTGTGGCCATGCAAGGCGGCTCTGTGGACGGGCATACTTATATTCCCAAGGCAATTGAGAATGGGGCTATTGCCATTATTGGGGATAGAGAATTAAGCGGATTTAACATCCCCTATATTCGACTTGAAAACACGCGTCCAGCCCTGACCTGGTTAGCGGCTGCATTTTACAACTGGCCTGCCCGCAAGCTGACAGTGATTGGCGTAACCGGCACAGACGGCAAAACCACCACGAGTAATATCATTTATAAAATTCTGATCGCCGCAGGAATTCGAGCGGGCATGATTTCGACAGTCAATGCGGTCATCGGCAATGAAGTGCTGGATACTGGCTTCCATGTCACTACACCTGATGCGCACGATGTGCAGCGTTATCTGGCAAAGATGGTTGACTCTGGGCTGACGCATGTTGTGCTGGAAACCACGTCACATGGCTGGTCGCAGTACCGTGTGGATGCGTGTGAGTTTGATATCGGTCTGGTCACCAATATCACGCATGAGCATTTTGATGAACATGGTAGTTATGAAAACTATCGCGCCGCGAAAGCCCGCCTATTCAGCAGCCTCAAGCAGACAAAAGAGAAGCCGCAGGGGAATCCACGGTTGGGTATTATTAACCGTGATGACCGCTCATTTGAGTTCTTGAATGAATTTATCCAGACAAAGAAATTGAATTATGGCATGAGTGACTCGGCTGATGTTCGCGCATTGGGTGCGCAGTACAGCTCATCGGGTATTGAGTTTAAGGCCGTCTCAAACGATTTTCGTGTACACGTAAAAAGCAGCTTGGTTGGGGCGTATAACGTCTCCAATTGTCTTGCAGCCCTCACAGCCGCTGTCTATGGGCTTGGCATTGATTCTGAGGTCGCTGCGCGCGGTATAGCCTCATTGGAGGGCATTCCTGGCCGTATGGAACAGATTGACCTGGGCCAAAACTTCATTGCCATTGTTGATTTTGCTCATACACCAAACGCGTTGAAGGTGGCGCTTGAGGCGGGCAGAAAAATGACACAGGGCAGAGTCATCTCCATTTTTGGCTCGGCAGGCTTACGGGATAAAGAGAAGCGGCGCATGATGGCAGAGACATCTGTCGAGTTGGCTGACTTATCCATATTAACTGCTGAAGATCCGCGCACCGAATCGCTGGCTGGGATCCTTGAGGAAATGGCAGAAGGTGCAATTTCAAAAGGCGGCAGAGAAGGAGAAACGTTTTGGCGTGTGCCAGATCGCGGCGAAGCTATTAAGTTTGCCATTCGGCTTGCCAGAGAAGGGGATATTGTCCTCTCGTGCGGCAAAGGCCATGAACAATCCATGTGTTTTGGCAGGGTGGAATATTTATGGGATGACAGAACAGCGCTGCGCGCCGCGCTCGCTGAATTTTTAGGGATTGTCGGGCCGCAAATGCCTTATCTTCCTTCGCAGGATAAGAACGAAAAGGACTGGCTGCCCGGATAAACATATGCGCGAATATCCATATTTTATGAATAAGATTTGAAGCACGAAAACTGGATTGGGTATTCAATTTCCGATTTTAAAAATAATCAAACTTTTAGGAGCCGCAAATGACAAACTGGAATACTCCTGTTACCTTGGCCGGCCGACATGCCCGACTCGAGCCTTTGAGGGAAGCGCATATCTCCAGGCTGACAGAGATCGGCGCAGGACAGAATTTCTGGCATTTTATGTTATATGGCGATATGAATACCGAGGCCGATATGCGTAACTGGGTTCTGGATATTCTTGCGCGGGCTGAAAAAGGTGCAGACTTGCCGTTTGCTGTCATCGACCTTGCTTCGGGCCGCGTGGCAGGCGCGACACGTTATTTGAATATGATGCCCAATGATCGTGGATTGGAAATTGGCGGCACCTGGTATGGACCTGATTTCCAGCGCACCGCAGTTAATACGGAATGTAAATATTTATTGATGACGCACGCCTTTGAAACGCTGCGCGCCATTCGTGTCCAATTGAAAACAGATTCACGGAATGAGCGTTCGCAAAAAGCCATCGAGCGGATCGGCGCAAAAAAAGAGGGCGTGCTTCGCAATCATATGATTCTGCCTGACGGCTATTTCCGCCACTCGGTGTTTTACAGCATCCTGGATATAGAATGGCCTGAGGTCAAGAAGAATCTGGAGAAAATGCTGGGCCGATAATTTTATTTGAGATACACGTAAAAAAGACACCGCAATTTCTGCGGTGTCTTTTTTGTTATTTTTTATCCTGTTCCTGATAAATAGGTATTGTAAAAAAGAAAGCGGTTCCTTTTCGATATTCGCTTTCAAACCAGATTTTTCCGCCTTGCAGCTCAATCAGGTTTTTTGTAATACTTAATCCAAGACCGGTGCCTGGAGCTTCGCGCACTTTATCATCAGCCGATCGGAAAAAATTACTAAACAGGTTGGCCTGATCTTCGGGTGTCATTCCGAAACCATTATCCTGAATTTTGATTTGAATAAAATTTTCCACTTGAATGGCTTGCACAATAACCACGCCATCCTCGGGTGTGTACTTGTTGGCATTACTGATCAGGTTTGTTAATATCTGTGCAAGGCGGTTGCGGTCACACCAGGTCTTTGGCATTTCAGCAGGTATATCCATCGTAATGGACTGCCTCTTCTTCTCGATCTGTGTTTTGGTTAACGTCACCACCTCATCAATCACATCCCAAACAGGAACCATTCTGGGTTCAAGCCGCAGGTTGCCGCTTTCGATTCGCGATATGTCTGCAAGATCAGAAACCAGAGTCGCCATACGGTTAACGTTATTACGGATTGTCGTCAGGAAACTAACTTGATTTTCGTTGAGTTCGCCTGTTGCCCCGGCCAGCATCAGGTCACTATAGCCTTTAATGGATGTCATCGGCAGTTTTAGCTCATGCGAAACGATGGATACAAATTCAGATTTGGATTGATTGGCAGATACCGCTTCATCCCGCGCCTCAGCCAGTTCGAGCGTTCTTTGTTCCACTCTCTGCTCCAGGCTGGTGTATAACTCATTTAATTCACCGGCCATTGTGTTGAAATTCTCACTCAACACTGTGATCTCATCTTTGAATAATAAATACGTGGGATTTACCTGCTGATTGAAATCACCTTTACTGATGCCTGAAGTGGCGTCAGTAAGCTGCACCAACGGGCGGGTAAAGGTTAGGAAAGCCGCGATCCAAAACCATAATGCGGTTGCTGCAAATACACCGGTTACAGTGAATAAAATAAATTGGATACTTCTGCTAAGGCTGAATAATTGATCCGTGGGCTGTGTTACCAGTACCCAGCCTTGTGGCCTTCCTGAAATGGTGAGCGGATAGGCCAGCATTCGATATCCAGTTTTATCTTCATAGTTTACATTTATGGCGGGCTGGGTTTCACTGTTCAGCCAGCCTTCATTAATCAACTTTTCGTATTCAGTTGCTTTATCAATTGTTGAAGCAATGATCGAGTTATCTTTAACAATGGCAATATCGGTATTTATGATCGAAGTGATATTATCAATATAAGGCTGATCCATATAAAAGGCGGTTAATACCACGCCCACCAGCTTATTTGTAAGCGGATCATACACCGGCGCTGCGCCAATGATTTGTGAGCCTTGCGGAGAGATCGCAACGTCGCTGACTGGGGTCTTGTTGATGATGGCTGAAAGGATCAACCCTTCACGGATACGAAGCGCATCTTCGTTGACTTGTAAGCGCCGTGTCACCACCGGGCCTCCATAAAAGAAAGCCTGGTCGCCGTTCTTAAAATCTGCAGAGTATATGGAAAGTTCCTGTAAAAGCAGATCGTCTTTAATCGTCAGTAATAAATCACCCGATGAATCTTCAAGAAAAATACCCGTAACCTCTGGCTGACTGGCCAATAAGGTGGCATTGTTGCGCGCTGATACTTCTGAATTCTCAATCAGCGCACCAATAGAGTCTGCGATTTCTGCCAGCCTGCGATCTGCTTCCTGCTCAATACGGCTGTTAATAATCTTGTTTGTGAGCGGGGAAAGAATCAAGACCAGCACGAGAATCGTCGCGGCAAGCGGGAATACCAATTTCGCCTGAATATTAAGATATTTTTCTTTTATCAGTCTTTGCATTGCTTGAATCATAATGGGTTAGCCTGCTCTGCGCCTGTAGAAGAATACGCCAAATCCAGCGAGTAAAATTGCAAGAATGCCGATCACGATCCAGGTTGATGTTGAGGTCGTGGATTTGCTTTCTGTTGATACAGCCCCGGGCACGATCACCATGAATTCCGGTTTTAGCGATGCGGCGGGAATTTCATTATTTACAGCGGGTAACTCATTTTTTAGGTAATACACGATTGCTTCTGCATCTTCCGGGGTGAGGGATGAATAGGCATACCACGGCATGAGTATCAACCGGCGTCCATCTTTTCCAATGCCTGCCACCAGGGCGCGCTTGATTTCCTCTTCATTCCAAGTACCTATACCGGTTTCTGTATCAGGAGTGATGTTGCCGCCGTACACAATTCCCCACGGGCCTTCGTAAGGTTGGCGGCCGCCAAGGTGTTTTTCGATGACAGGCGTGCCTGTGGCTGGGTCTACTGGAGTGTGACAGTCGGTGCAGCCGATTACATTATTTACAAGATATGCGCCGCGTGCCGCTTTATCACTCGCGTCAGGCGCTGTAATTCCCTGCGTATAAGGAAGAGTGGGCATACCCTCAGTATTTACGGTTTTTTCTGTAATCTCATGCTTGACCGATTTGACCGAGCGAATAAACGCGACAACGGCTTCAAGGTCAGAATCTGCCATGCCGTTATATACATGATAGGGCATGACTGGAAATAAGGTTGTGCCATCTGCACTTAAACCTGTTTTGATGGAGATTTTTATCTGTTCATCCGTCCAATTTCCAAGGCCTGTGACTTTATCGGGGGTCAGGTTGCGTGTGTATACAATGCCTGCCGGCCCAAGATCAAAGGGACGCCCGCCCGAAAGAAAATTTTCTGTATCCAGTGCGTTGCCGCCGTCAAATGCTATGGTCTGTATTTGTTCAAAAGTAAGCGTTTGAGGATTTTGATACTCTGCTTTATCAGGGGTATGGCAGGATGTGCAGCCTGCTATTGTAGCGATATATCTTCCCTGCGTATTGATATCGTCCTGCAAATTGTTTCCTGCTTTTGCAGATTGGGAGAGAGAAGTGAGACTGACAAAAGAAAACATAAGCGAGAGTATGAAAATAGTAAGTTTTCGCATGGAAACCATCCTTATTAGACAGGAAATGTCCGAATTTCGTATTATTATACAACCCCGCTTGCTAAAGTGAGTATTCAAATTTGATAACAATTTCTCCCAACGGGGCAGCGCGTCAGAGTGGAACCAAACGCTGTGAGGCAGCAGAATTAATCAGCCTTCGGCGATATCATCAAAAGGGTGAACCGTTAAAATGGCATCGAATTCTTTTTGCTTTCTTTTTGCCCAGACTGGGTTTGCCTGATTAAGGTATTCGATATTTTTGGCGAATAGCAAACGGCGAAAACTTTGTCCTTTGATTCTATTTTTGAATTCATAGGTTAAAGCCATGCCCCATGCCAGTTCATCCACCAGCCAGTAGAGCAATTCATTTTTATTCGGTGTGGATTTTCTACTTAACTCCAAACCTCTTTCGGTGGTGATGTAGTGAAAGGTGTCGTCTGTGATTTCAAGATGTGATGTGCCGTCGTCGCCGGGTATGGTTTGGATGTGAATTTCTGGGAACGAAGGATTGATGCGTCGGCAATATTCGTTGAATTCGAACTCAACTTTTTCGATTGTTATTTTTTTCATAGGCGGCCTTTCATCAGCTGAAAAAAAATACAGGAAACAGTATCAGTTTTCAGTTAGGCGCGAAGCGCTGCGCGGGATTTGGTGATGCTGTTGAGGGCGATTAATCCGAAGGCGCTGGTCAGGCCAATCAGCAGGCCTCCAATCCAAATGGCTTGTGGAAATAAATTGTCGTTCAGGTATCCACCGATGAGCGGGGAGAGGGTGCGGGCCAGGCCCCAGCCGAGCCAGTAAATGGACATGTATCTGCCGCGCAGGTCGGCGGGCGCGATGTCTGCCACATATTTGCTGGCGGTGGGCACGAGGATCAGTTCGCCGAATGTGAGCATGACCATGCTGAACCAAAATCCCCAGAAGCCAGTCATCAGCGCCACACTGCCTGTGCTGAGGGCATAGATAATCATGCCCGCGGTTGCGACCGGCAGTGTCTTATAACGCCGTGTGAAGCGTGTCACTGTGAATTGAATAAAAACACACATAAAAGCATTCGTGGATGGAATCCAGCCGTACAAGGCTTCGGGGATATTGAAATTTGTTTTCGCGTAGACCGGCATCAGAATCCATAACATGGTGGGCGCGATGAGACCGACTGCCATCAAGAGGACGAATGCCGTATAGTGTTTATCACGGAAGACGCGCGCGTATCCAGCCGCGCCCGGCGCCTGCCCGGCTAAAGAATCGGTTTTTGTTACGCTGATGGTTTTATCAAGTGTTTCGTGCGCGAGAAAGAAAAGCAGCAAACTATAGGTTAAGAAACCGATTGCCGCGCCATAAAATGCGAGATTGTAGGATGTAGACGCGAGAAATCCGCCAACCGCTGGGCCAATGCCAAATGCGGCGTTGCTCGCGATGCGGTTGATGGCATAGGCGTCTGTGCGTTTTTCAGAGGGAATCATATCGGCCAGCATGGCATCTGCGCCCACCTGATACAGTGGATTTGACAAGCCAATGAAGATCATCAAGATTACAAATTGCGGGTATGTCTCTGCGCGCATCAAAAAGAAATAGGCGATGCCGTTTAATGCAAGGCTGGTGACCATGACCACTTTACGCCCGACCTTATCTGCAAGTGTGCCAGCGAGGAATGAAGAGAAGAGTCCTGTGCCCGCGTTGATGGCGATGAGTGTGGCTACAGTACTGAGCGGCAGGTTAAGTTTCCCGCTGGCGTAAATGAGCAGGAAGGGCCAGATCATACTTCCGCCCGCGGTGCTGATGATAATGCCTGCGATCATCAGCCAAAATTGACGTGGATACTGATTGAAAAGGACTTTGATTTTGTAGATCATGAAGTGGATTGTATCAAAAGAAGATACAGATTTTGCTGACCTGTACCCTCTTTTTGAATGTTATTTTATGCACTTCACGAATATTTCTCGGCCAGTTTTTTGACCGTATTCGCGCCGCGCAAGGTTGACCTGACGCCGAGTGTTTTTTCAATGGCCGCATTTGAAACTTTGGAGTCACTTTGTTTCTTAAGGCATAGCCAGTACATCTCTCGCCCGTGGCTGTGAAAATCGTCGATCTCGGTTCGTAACGCCATGAGTTTTTGCTTTGCGTGTTCGTTCAGTGGGTCAGCAAGGAATCCAATATTCAGGGCGGCGGCTGTTTCCAATTGTGGGGGCGGAAAGGGTTTATATTTTGCGATCTCGGTCACTTCTTTATTGGTTCTGATGAAGGTCGCAACTTCATATCCAAGGGCCTCGCGCAGACAGGTTTCGATCTTCTTTTCAAGAATTTTTGTATTTCCAGATTTCGCGTCAAAGATGACATTTCCGCTGGCGATGAAGGTTTCAACATTGGAAAACCCAAGTGACTCAAACAACTGGCGCAAATGCTCCATTTTGACGTTATGCCCGCCAACGTTGATGGCGCGCAGGAATACGATGTGTTTTGACATAGTGAAATCCTCTTTACTTTAGCAGTTTATACATGAATACCGTGGTGTGCAGTGTGCCATCTGTGCTGCGTGCGTATTCAGGGATTGTGCCAGCCTTTGTGTAGCCCAATTTAACATAGAGGCGTTCTGAGGCATCGCCTTCTCTTGTGTCGAGTATTAATGTGGTTCGTCCAGCTTTTTGTGCTTCTACCTCAATTGCATTCATCAGCGCCTGACCGATTCCTTTTTCCCTAAAGGCTGTATGAACCATTAGTTTCGCAATTTCTGCGCGATGACTTCCATTTGGACGGCTGGCAAGGTCAAGTTGAACCGTGCCAGCAATGGACTGATCTATTTGCGCAACGAGTAGGATTCGGTGTGGACTTTTTAACGCTGCCGCAACTTTCTGCCAATAGTTGACCGCATCTGTGTAGCTGAGCGGCGGAAGAAAACCAATGGATGCACCGCTTGCGACGGCATCCTGTAACAGCTCAGCCAGTGTGGGAAGTAAGGCAACGATACTTTCGGATGTTAGGCGTTGGATTGTCATTTATTTTTTATCTCACTGTCAAATGGATGCCCGCAATCATACAGCGGACTGAACCGCCTGCAAGTTCAATGGTTGGGATATTCAGAGGTAAAAGCTTCGCGCTTCTTTCGATGACTTTGAGTTGATTCTTTTGCAGGGCAGCTGCTGCGCGTTTGGAAAGGGCAAGCACGCGCCCATTTTTGCCAGTCATTTCGAGTACATTCCCTGCAAATTCGTTGACCTGATCCCGTGTCAGGGCGATGATCGTTCGTCCGCTGTTGGTCAGGCGTTCTTCAATTTCTTTTCTGCGTTGAGAATCTGAAATCATGTCCAGGCAAATCAGGGCATATTCTGTGGCGATACTCATAATCACATTGGTGTGATAGATCGGTTTGCCATTGTTATCAGATGTCTCGAATGCCATGGGTTCATAACCAAAGGTGGTGCAAAATCTTTCGAGGATGACAGGGTCTGCGCGGTTGGACCTTCCCACGTACGCCAACCTTTCCAGATGATCGAAAACCATGGCGCCTGTCCCTTCGAGAAAAAGTTTGTCGTATTCAAGTCCTGAATAATCAATAACCTCTTGAACGCGATAATCACTCTTCAGCATTTCAATCACATCAGTTCTGCGCTCGCGCCTTCTACTGGGTGAGTACATCGGAAAAACAGCCACGCGTCCGCCATGGTGGGTGGACACCCAATTATTTGGGAAGACTGAGTCAGGGGTTTCGTGTTCGCCAAAATCATCAAAGACGTGAATGTGAATGCCCTCGGCAGTTAATTGTTCCACCGCAAGATCAAATTCATCTCTTGCCCGCGCCGCGAGGATTTCAGGCTCAATATCTGTTTTGACAAATTGAAAGGCATTGTCTGCCGCAGTCTCTGGGTTGGACATGAAATGATGCGGCCGAATCATAATGCCTGCTGTTGGCGCTTGCACATGTTGATAATTCATGAATACTCCTGAACAAGGGATGGGACGAAAATTGTAACAAAAAAGACAAAAAAATCTCCGAGTTCTTTGCGCAGCACTCTGCGGGTAAGAACTCGGAGACCTATTTACCGATTACTATTTACTATCTTCTATTTCCACCGCGATCCCCACCGCCGCTTCGTCCACCGCGATCGTTGCCACGTCCGCCGCCACTGGGGCGAGGTCCGCTTTTGCGGGCATCCTTCTCACGGGCTTCTTCGGCAGACCAGCCTTCGAGCACAGCCTGTCGTGAAAGGCGGATTTTGCCTTGTGGGTCCACATCTGTGACCATCACGGTCAGTTCATCGCCTAATGCGCAGACATCTTCCACTGCGTTCACGCGTTCACTTGCAAGTTGGGAAATATGGACAAGTCCATCCATGCCAGGCAACAGGTTCACGAATGCGCCGAAGGCTTCAATGCGGACAACTTTACCAGTATAGATATTTCCGATGACAACAGACTCGGTTAGACCTTGCACGCGTTCCTGTGCGATTTTCGCGCCGACGCTGTCAGTAGATGCAATGTAAACCGTACCATCTTCCTGAATATCAATCTTGGTGTGGGTCTCTTCCTGTAAAGCGCGGATGTTCTTGCCGCCAGGGCCAATGAGTGCTCCAATCTTGTCAATTGGAATCTTCACGGTAATGATACGAGGAGCATGTGGTTTCAAATCTGCGCGTGATTCGGGTAGAGCCTCAAGCATCTTTTCCATGATCGACATACGCGCTATATTTGCCTGAGCCAATGCTTCTTTCATCATTTGTGTGCTCAAGCCGCTGATCTTGATGTCCATCTGTAAAGCTGTAATCCCTGCCGCGGTGCCAGCCACTTTGAAATCCATGTCGCCGAGATGATCTTCGGTGCCTTGAATATCGGTCAAAATTTTATAGCGGCCAGTCTCGTCGGTGATGAGTCCCATGGCTACGCCAGATACAGGAGCCTTGATCGGCACGCCCGCATCCATCAACGCCAAGGTTGAGCCGCAGACGGAACCCATCGAGGTTGAGCCGTTGGATGACAAGGCTTCGGATACAACGCGGATGGTGTATGGGAAGGATTCTTCTGCCGGGAGGACGGGTTCGAGCGCACGCTCTGCCAACGCGCCATGACCGACCTCACGCCTGCTCTGCCCACGCAGCATTTTGACCTCGCCTGTCGAGAAAGGCGGGAAGCTATAGTGATGCATGTAGCGTTTGGTTTTTATAGGGGATAAATTATCGAGTTCCTGCGCTTCACCCAATGTGCCGAGTGTTGCAAAGGATAATACTTGCGTCTCGCCGCGTGTGAATAAACCTGTACCGTGTGCGCGAGGAGAGAGTCCTACTTCACACCAGATCGGGCGGATTTCAGTGGGGGTGCGTCCATCGGGGCGTTTGCCCATGCTCAAAATTCTTTCACGCACGATTTTGTGTTCGGCTTCGCTAAATGCAGATTTGACATCTTTTGAGGCGGGAGCAGTTGCGTCGCCTTCAATACAAAACTCAGCAACGGCGGCGGCCTGTAATTCATCCATACCGCCGTAAAATTCAACTTTGCTCAAAGGCTTGTCGAGCAATTCGTTCATCTTGGCGTTGACTGATTCAAATACTTTCTTTTGCAATTCTTCGTTGGCAGTCGTGATCGTGGCTTCGCGCTTGGGCTTGCCAATTTCAGCCTGCATCTTGAGTTGCAGGTCAATGATCGGTTGAATAGACTGATGTCCCAGTTCGAGCGCGGCGACCATCACATCTTCAGGGATTTCGCTGGCGCCGCATTCCACCATGAGAATCGCTTCCTTGGTGCCGGCAATTCTCAGGTCCAGATCTGATGCGCTCATTTCTTCAAAAGTTGGGTTGAGTACAAACTCGCCATTGACGCGTCCAACACGGACAGCGCCTACAGGTCCCGCCCAGGGGATGTCCGAGATCATGATCGCGGCCGAAGCAGCGTTGATCGCGAGTATATCCAGCGGATTAATTCCATCGGCTGAGAAGGTGTACATGATGACTTGGACTTCGTTGCGCATGCCGTGCGCGAAAAGCGGGCGCAGAGGGCGGTCAGTTAGGCGCGCCACAAGAATGGAATCTGTGGAGGCGCGGCCTTCTCGTCGGAAGAACGAGCCGGGGATCTTGCCGCCGGCGTACATGCGTTCTTCAAAGTCAACGGAAAGCGGGAAGAAGTCAATTCCTTCGCGTACGCCGCCCATGGTGGCTGCGGCAAATACAATGGAATCTTCCACGCCGAAGGTCACTGCGCCGCCAGCTTGAGCGGCCAAGGTGCCAGTCTCAAAGGTGAATGTGCGCGTGCCGACAACGGCTGAGTAGCGTTTTAGTTCGGGTTTCATTATTTTTTTGTCTCCTGTGTTGGGGCGGCTCGCGAGCCGCCCTTACAATAACTTCCCGCTAGTAGGTCAGGGACTGAAGAGTGTGAACAACCGCTGTTGTTCGCGCTATTCAATTCCTGACTGCGGGTTTTATTAAAAAGACCCTAAAGGTCTCGAGACCTTTAGGGTCTTTCTCTAATTACTTACGGCGGAGTTGCAATCGTTCAGTTACGTTCAGATAGTGCTGGTAGTTGCTGGTGCGCAAGTACGTGAGCAATCGGCGGCGTTGGCCGACCATTTGTAACAAACCGCGGCGGCAGGATTGATCCTGTTTGTTGGCTCGCAAATGCTCGGTTAGTTGAGTAATGCGGTTGGTCAGGATGGCGATTTGCACTTCGGGCGAACCGGTATCCTTGTCGTGGCGATGAAAATCTTCAATCGCCTTGGTCTTAACTTCTTTTGCTAATGGCATGACGTGTGCTTCCTTTCTTTTTAGATTTTGGCGGCAAAAATACCGCACTTTGCAGGTCTCCGTGTCCACAGCTTTGAACCGTAGGGCAGGACCAGTCACGGGCGAGATTATACCAGAAAAAATTAATGCCCCAATTGCTTTTTGTGCGCCTCAAAATGGTCTTTTACATAATGGAAAAGACGCTCGACACTGCACTCGCCTGCCAGCATCGCCTCCAAATCGGCAGGATACACGACCGATTTTTGCATATCCTCTTCTCGCGTCCGCCTCAATCTGGACCTGATACCTGCGTGCCCTGCCTCATAAGCCTCGATCAGCATCTGACGATTGATTCGATTCCCTCGTCTGGCGAAGCGTGCATTGACCTTGTTGAAGAATTTGGAGGGAAATGTATTCATACCGATCTGAAACAATCCACGCGCATGGATGACCATCCAAATCTCAAAGGCGAGTGCCTGCGGCCCAAGGGTAATATGATAGAGCTCATCGCCAACTGTCCAGGCGGGGTTATCGGTGGGGAGAGAGTAGTCCGCTTCGGGGATGGAGTTCAATAGCGCGAGGAATTTTTCGTGCGTTTCGTGTATTTCCTGTGCAAGGGATTGTTTTAGGGTCATGGCTCTCTTTTATACTTCGATTTGAATTGCGCTTCCGCTTTCATAGCGACGTAATCCTGCATGGAAGGTAAATATCGCCAGACTGAGGAATCCAATTGCGCCTATCAACAATTCGCCCAGCGTTTGCCAACTAAAAGCGCGGATAAATTCGGCGGGGATCGCTCCTATTAATGCGGCGGGGATAATCGTGAAGAGAATCAATTTGGCGTAATTATCAAATAATGTGATGGGATAAATACCGAAGGTCAGCATGGCGTTGAGCACGAGGTTGCTGAAATTGGTTATCATGCCAAACCAGAACGCGAGACTCTGCGTCAGAATCAGGAATGCCGCGAAAACGGTGGCAGCTAGCAGCGTGGCGAGAACGTAGCGGAGCAGTCCATCCCAGGTTAAATATCCAGAGAGGCCGTAACTGATAAATCCGTAGAGAAAATCTCCCATTCCGCTGGCGATGGTTCGACTGGCAATGGTATGCAGCAAAACGGGGCGCGGCAGGGACAGGTAATAATCGAGGCGGCCTTTGGCGATGATGTCGCTTAAGGTGAAGGCGTTGCCGAAGAGCAAGCTGACAAGGCCGAACGAGCTTGCCAGCACGCCAAATGTGACGTACATGTCGTTCACGCCCCAGCCGCGTATATCTTTGAAGCGGTCGAAGAAGATGATCCAGATCGCGAAGTAAATAAAGTTGTTGGCCATCATGCCGATGACTTGCGTTAGAAACGCGGCGCGGTATTCCATGGCAGACTGTAAATTTGTTTTCCAAATGGCGACCAGAAATTTTAGTTCTTTCATTTGCAGCCTTTGCTTTTTACTCGATATGCCCTATTTTGTTTTTTCATTTTTGTTTGGCGAAGATATTGTACATGAAATTGAATTTATAAACGGCATAAAGATACCCATCCATACTATTTTATTGGAACGAACAAGGCATCCCTCTTTCCTCCTAGTTTCAAGAAAAGCTTTTATCCAGATGCTATACTAGCAACTCGCATAATTCTGACTTGGAAAATAAAAAGAGGAAAACATGAAAATTAATAAAATAGCCCCTTTGCTTACAGTTACAGTGCTTGTTATTGCCACGCTCGCATGTAACCTTGGCGCTGGAAAAGCTCCCGCCAATGAGACGCCCGCGCAGGAAGATACATCCAGCAGCGGCACAACAGCAACGGAAGCGCCTGCTGTGGGGAACGATGGCTCTTCAGGCGCGTGCGATAATCCACTATTGCCAATTAAGGCAGGCGCCTCATGGACTTATAAAATAACGGGTCCAGTTCCTGATACATTCACCCGCGCCATTCTGGCTGTGAACGCAGATGGCTTCACCGACAAGGATTCCTTTGGCTCAGGGGTTACCCGTGAGAGTCAGTGGAAATGCGAAAACGGTAATCTAATCGCCCTCAACCCAGACAATGGAACATCATCCAGTATTAATGCAGAAGGTGTCTCGCTCGACTTTCAAACCGTCGAACTCACTGGTGTTACATTGCCGGCCGTCATGAATCCAGGAGATAGCTGGTCGCAGTTTATTTCTCTGGCGGGGACGGAAACCATTAATGACCAGGTAATACCTGCCACAAACCAAACCACAACCTCGTGTACTGCTGTTGGCGTTGAATCTGTGACCGTGGAAGCAGGCACGTTCGATGCAATGCGCTTCGATTGTCAGACCGTGATTAATATCCTAATTACCATGAATGGGAGCGACATTCCCGCAACTTTGAACCTCAACAGCAGTAACTGGCATGCAGAGAATATCGGCTTAATAAAAACAGTCTCTACCGGTGATGCGTATGACAGCACAGTTGAACTGATTTCATATAGTATTCCCTGATTTCAAATTCTCTCTATATTTTTTCTATCGTACAAATATTATTTTCATCCGATTGTCCGCTGTCTGCGGTCTGCTGTTAATCATAAAAAAACTGCAAGTCTGAAAACGACTTGCAGTTTTTTTTATTTCCCATTGCGATGAAGGCAGATGTGCTTTATAGTTACAAAACTAAAAAGGACTTTTCATGTTATTACAAAAACCCGCCCTCGACCCATTAATCTCCGCGCCAGATAGCAACGAATATTTCAATTCCATCAGTCATCTGATCGGCGCTATATTGTCCATTTCAGCGCTGGCGGTGTTGGTCACGTTGGCTGCAATGAACAATAAGCCCGCGCACGTGATCGGATTTGCTATTTATGGCACGAGTTTATTTCTGTCCCTGCTGTTCAGTTGTCTTCTGCATTTCTTTTTACTCTTCGGAAAATACCTGCGCGTTTTTGGCATTCTCGACCATAACGCCATTTATCTGCTCATCGCAGGCACGTACACGCCATTTTGTTTAACAATCTTTAATGGCGCGACAGGTTGGGTTTTATTTGGAATCATCTGGAGTTTGGCTGTCTTTTTTATTACGATCAAATCCATTTTCTTTTCTAAAATTTCAGTGTTGATGTCGAATATTAGTTTTCTGTTGATGGGCTGGATCATCGTTTTTCTGATCGGGCCGATCTATACTCAACTCGGCCTGGGAGCTATTTCTCTGTTGATTACAGGCGGACTTTTCTACACGGTCGGTGCGTTGATTTTTGCGAACGGGAAGCCGAATCCATTTCCGCCGTATTTTGGCAATCATGAAATATGGCATTTTTGCGTGCTGTCGGGCAATGCGATTATGTTTTTTGTGATGCTGTTGTATGTACTGCCCTATCCCAATAAATAATTACGGCACATCCGCTTTATATAATTCGCTGGTTTCCAGACATTCGATTTGAACTTCACTTAAATTGGCAGGCATTAAAACAGACTGTCCCTGTGCCACTGTCAGTGAGCCATTCGGCCATGTTAACTGGAGTTTGCCGCGTAAGAGCAGCAATATGCGCACGCTGTCGTTTTTCTCGATACGTTTTTTGCCCGCTTTTATTTCCATCTTTTCAATACGGAACTCACGCACAGGCGCCGAATAAACAAAGTTTGATGTTTGAGGCGAGAACTTGATTACCGATTTTGAATTGACAATATCTAGCAAGGCGGGAATATCTTTGAATTTACCAGTCAGTCCGGCGCGGACGACGTTATCTGACGATGCCATGCACTCGACAATGTTGCCCTGCAAATAGGCATGCGGAATTCCAGCGGGGATAAACATGGCTTGTCCCTTGTGCAGGGTATGAAGTTTCAGAAAGAAAATGGAAAGTAAACCGACATCTCCGGGGTATTTCAGACTCATTTCTAAAAATAATTTTTCGCGATAGGTCAGGTTGTTTTTTTTGTTGAGCCTGCCCGCCATTGAATCAATTACTTTTTTTAAATCGCGCGGCTTGGCAACCGCATTTCGAAATAAGGATAAAAACGCGAGTTTCATCTGTTTGTTTTTCGGCTCACGTGAAAAAGATTTGTAATTAATGAAAGCCCGTAATTCGGGATATTGTTTCATCAATGCCTCAATCTGCTGTGTGTCGCGTATGCCTGCCAGGGCGCGCAGTTGTTCAAGTGCGATGGCGATTTCAGGCTTGTGATTTGGATCGGGATAATTTTTCGGGTCTTTGGTGTGCAGCGCTTCAGCCTGCGCTTTTGATGGATGTAATTGAATCGAAAGCGGCTCGTTCGCTGAGAGTATCTTCAACAAAAATGGAAATTGATTCTCGAACGTCGAAGCCACTCGCAAGCCGAGAATTTCCACAGGGTAGCGTTGAACCAGCTCAGAGAGCAGTGTCTGCTGATTGTGGTGGAGCAGGCTTGAGGTGCCGAGTGGATGCGTTCCCATCCATAGTTCCGCAAAGGGCGCCGAGTCATCCACGTCCTGCATCCCAAGTAATTTTGGGATAAATGCAGAACGTCCGCGCTCGCCCCAGGCGTAGGGTTGAATCTGGTTGGTTAATATATACGGTTGGGATAAAAAGGTCATGGTAAGTTTCCTTGGCAAAATTTTATCCTAAAAATGAATTTGTACTATTACTTTCTGCAACGGGCAGTATAATCACCCAACTTATGACCAAACAAAAAGTTGTTGTCGCCATGTCTGGCGGTGTTGATTCTTCGGTGGCCGCGGCCTTGCTCAAACAGCAGGGCTATGAGGTTACTGGTATGATGCTGCGCCTGTGGTCGGAACCCGGCAAGGAAGAATCCAATCGCTGCTGCACGCCGGACGCCATGGCGCAGGCGCGGCGTGTGGCGGGTATTCTCGATATTCCATTTTATGTGATTGATGCAAAAGATGTTTTCAAAGAAACCGTTCTGCAATATTTTCTGGATGGGTACGCGCGCGGCGAAACGCCAAATCCGTGCCTGATGTGCAACCGCCAAATCCGCTGGACGTTTCTTTTGAATCACGCGCTGGCTCTCGGCGCAGAGTTTATGGCAACCGGACATTACGTTAGACGACAGACCGCAGACGATGGACGATGCGAACTTTTACGCGCCGTTGACCACTCGAAAGATCAATCGTATGTGCTGCATGTCTTGAAACAACATCAGCTTGCTCATGCGCTTTTTCCTGTGGGTGAGTTTCCCAAGCCCGAGATTCGACGGCTCGCCGCTGACTTTGGCCTGCCGACTGCTTCGAGAGCAGATTCTCAAGACTTGTGTTTTCTAGCCGGCGATGACTATCGTAATTTCCTGCAGCGCACCATCCCTGAAATTTTGAAGCCCGGTGAAATTGTGACCACCGATGGAAAATCAATTGGCCAGCATAATGGGCTGGCCAATTACACCATTGGTCAACGTAAGGGATTAAATGTTGTCTCTGCTGTGCCGTTATATGTTCTCACGAAACAGGCGCCAAGCAACACGCTTGTCGTCGGCACATTGGAAGAACTCGGCTTCACAGAATTAACTGCGCGAGATGTCAACTGGACTTCGGGCGAAGCGCCGCGTGAACCCATCCGTGCCTTGGTGAAAATTCGCTATTCAGCAAAAGAAGTCGCGGCGCTGGTCAGCCCGCTGGATGGGGATCAGGTTTCAGTTAAGTTTGATGCGCCTGTTCGAGATGTCACCGCGGGCCAGGCGGCGGTCTTCTATCAAGATGAGTTAATGCTCGGCGGCGGAATCATCACCTAAGCACCTGCGCGTAATCAGAATATCATGACTATATAATACCCACGGTCACAAATTGCGCTTCCCACCCTCTGAAAAAGCGTAATTTATGGCCGAGTGCGGTATAGTTTTGGAAAATCAATTTCTAGATCACGACATGATTTTTCCTCATTCCTCCTTCTTCCTTCTTCCTTCCTCCTTCATCATTTCCCCATGACCATCCCAACCCTGCTTCTCGCTTTACTACTCTCAATTCTTTGCGGCGCGCTGTATCATTTTGTGCGTGATCGTGAAAAAACATCAAGCGGCTGGATGCTGCTTTTATATTTCGGAGCGAGTACAGTTGGGTTTGCTGTGGGGCAGTGGGTTAGCATGTGGCGCAACTGGACTTTGTTGAAGGTTGGTGCGCTGGAAATTGGGCTGGGGATGATTGGAAGTTTGTTGTTTTTAATACTCAGTGAATGGTTAAGCCGCATCGAAGTGAAGCAGGAAAGCGGTGTATAATTTTGCGCCGTTACCAAAAATAAAAATAAAAAAGAGAGTTAAAACATGGAAATCATAAAATCGTTCGTTGATCTTTTTCTGCATTTGGATGAATACCTTGCCACCATTATTGTTCAATATGGCGGTTGGACGTATGCTATTTTATTTGCTGTAATTTTTGTAGAAACAGGTCTGGTCATCATGCCGTTTCTACCGGGTGATTCGCTCTTGTTTGCCGCTGGAACATTTGCGGCCCTGCCTGATGGACTGAATATTTGGTATCTTATCGTTTTATTGATAGTTGCCGCATTTCTGGGTGATACTGTAAATTATTCCATCGGCCATTATCTGGGCGATCGCGCCTATAACATCAAATGGATCAAGAAGGAATATTTTGATAAAACGCATGCCTTCTTTGAAAAGCATGGTGGCAAGGCTATTTTTCTTGCGCGCTTCGTACCGATTGTGCGTACCTTCGCTCCGTTCGTGGCGGGGATCGGCAAGATGTCTTATGCTTATTTTATTACCTACAATTTAGTGGGGGGTATCGTTTGGGTGGTGCTCTTTACCTTCGCAGGATATTTCTTCGGTAATATTCCATTCATGCGCGATAATTTCGAGTATGTGATCATCGTTATTATTTTGATTTCTCTTTTGCCGATGGTCTTCGAATGGTGGAAGGCGCGTAATGAAGCCAAGGCAGAAAAAAAGACAGATTAATTTGACCTTTACCTTTATTCAGTAAATCTTGCGGGTTGGGTTTTGTTTTATGCCCAGCCCGTTTTTTATGAAATATATCAGCGTTCTTTTCCTTGTTTTTATGATTATGGTGATTGTTCTGGCAGATCGTGGAAGTCTGCCTCATTCTATCCGCGCGTTCTATAATTTTCAGAATGGGGATAAGCTCGGACATTTCATCCTTTATGGACTCCTTAATTTTTTCTTCACCCGCGCATTTCTCTCCGCGCGTCTTTCCCAAACTCGAAGCCGGGTGACTCTTTCAGTCGGTTTGACGTTAGCTCTGTTGATCGCGCTTGAAGAATGGTCGCAGAGATATTTCTCCACGCGCACTTTTGATCTGGTGGATTTGACGGCAAGTTTTCTGGGGCTGATCGTTGGCGGCTGGGCGGCCTGGAGAATAAAAAGACCCTAAAGGTTTCATTGCCTTTAGGGTCTTTTTATCAACGTGTAACTTTCAAACGTTTTCTACGGTACCAACTGCAAATGCCCTTCACTATCTTTCAGCACAGATGCCTGCTCCCACCACATCGGATAGTATTTTCCATTGGCCCAGAGCGGAGCCATATCATCATAATGTTCGTTGAAGGCGTGGCCTGATTGGCCTGTGGTATGGACTGTCCATGAGTTGTTCAGGTTGCTGAAATCCACGATCATGCGCATGGATGGCAGCCAGTTGGTTTCGTAGCCATCATTCACCGACCAGCCCGTGGCGTTGACCAGGGTGTCACCGCCGCCGGTGGGGATGGGTCCGCGGTTGAAGAGGTTTTCGATCAGCGAGACGCCTGATTCGCCCAGTGTTGAATTGCGGAAGGTGGCGGCGTGCATGTCACCCCAAATCCATTTGGACATATCTTTGCCAAACGTTTTTTGCAATTCGGCAACGCCTTCTGCAAATGAAACTTTGATCATATCGTCCATGGTTTCGGTGATATCGGTTGTGGCTTTATCATCCCAGAATGGATCGTTGGGATTCTGTACCATCGCGCGCATGACTTCGTTCCAGCGTGAACCGCCATCCACCCAGTAGCGTTCGGGGAGTTCATCGTTGAATGTGTTTTGCAGCAGGTTGCGCCAAAACGCGTTGAAGACGGCGGCGGGGGTCGAGTCGATTCGGTCTTGGAAATCCCAACTCTTTAGCGTATCCAGTGCCGGCGTTAGGTCTGATGCGTGGTCTACATCCAAAAGGAAGGGCACCAAAGTTTCGGCTGTCACGTCAAAAGCATCACCCTGCATTTTTTGAATGTAGGCGATGTCAATTTTGGCGGGCGCGTTTTGAATCATGCTGACAATGCGGTTGGCGCGGAAACCATAATCCCAATCTTTGGTGATGAGATATGGATAATCATTTGGCGGCACCTGATTGTTGGCGGTGACGATATAGCCTTCTTCGGGATTGAATGTGTAAGGCTGTTCTTCAAATGGGATGAAACCCGTCCATTCGTATTCATCTGTCCAGCCGGGGACGGGGACTGTGCCATCGCCTTTGGCGCGGATCGGAATATCACCGGGCATTTGATAGCCGATATTTCCATCCACATCCGCGTAGAGCAGGTTTTGCGCGGGCACATGGAAACCGCGCGCGGCTTCGCGGAACTCTTCCCAATTTTGCGCTTTGTCAAATCCCCAAATGGCTTCAAAAGGAGTCGAGGGTGTCAGCGCTGTCCACGCGAGCGCGATCACATATTGCTCGGGCAGTTCAACGCCGGCGCGGTCTTTGAAGGCTTCGAATTCTTTATCTTTCGGATCGCCCACATCTTTGAGTGGACCATAGACATCAGAAATGACAGGGCCATGGCGTGTGCTTCTGACGGTGAGACTGACCGCATCACCACCGACGACGGGAATTGATTCTGTCCGAGTGACAAAATCGACCCATTGGCCGTTGACTTCATACTGATTCGGATTTTCAGGATTTACTTTTTCGATAAACAAATCCATCACATCGGGGCCGGTGTTGGTGAAGCCCCATGCAATTTTTGCGTTATGCCCAATGATGACACCGGGCACGCCCGCGAAGGAAAAGCCCGCCACTTCAAATGGACATGCCTCATTTACGGGCATACAGTGCAGATCCACTTGATACCAAATGGATGGCATTTGAATTCCAAGATGCGGATCATTCGCGAGCAGAGGCTGGCCGCTATCTGTCAATGCGCCAGAGACTGCCCATGAGTTTGAGCCAATACCATCGCTCCACGGGCCGAGAGAGTCATCGAGCAGAGAGGTGTTGTAGGCGAGGGATTCGAGAGGTAAACTTGCATAGTTAAACGTTGAACGTTGAACGTTCAACGTTGATGTAGAGGTTGGATTGCCTTCGAGCTTATTCACGATCACAGGATGATCTGCGGGATACTCTGGGAAAAGCTGCGCTACTTGCTCTGGGGTAAATGTCTTGAGTAGAACAGCGCGCTCGATCTCTTCGCCCATGTTGCCGCGCAAGTCCCAGGCCATGGCTTTGCCCCAGGTCAGCGAGTGGATGGGCGTCCATTCTTCAATGACATAATCGGGGCTGAGCAGGCCGAGCACTGCGTATTCAAGGCTGAGGGCTGTGTCGTTATGATCTTTAAGGTACGCGTTGACACCGTCAGTGTAGGATTCCAAAATGGCTCTTGAATCAGGGCCGAGTTGTTCCCACTCTGCTTCGGCAGTTTGACGCCAGCCGAGCGTGCGTAGGAAGGAATCGGTATCCACTTGTCCACTGCCGAACATCTTCGAGAGTTCACCCGAGCCGATATGACGCCACGAATCCATTTGCCAGAAACGATCCTGTGCGTGAATGTAGCCTTGTGCAAAAAATAGATCGTGTGCGGTCGAAGCGTAAATGTGCGGAATGCCCATGTTGTCGCGATAAACATCCACTGCGGCGTTCAATCCATCTACTGTGATTGTGCCGTCTGTTTGTGGGAAGGATTGTTGCGCGACTGTGTTTGGAAGATAACTTTTGAAATAGAACATTCCGCCTGCGCCTACGATCAGCGCGAGGATAACGATGACGATCAAAATTCGACCAATGACTTTACCTGCTTTTTTCATTTTTCCTCCGGGTTGATTTTATTCTTTTCTCTACCGTACAAACTATATTTTTTACCCAATTGACCGCAGACCGCCATCCGCGATCTGCGGTCAAAAAGAATCGATAACGACTAGAGTGTTGTGTGTGCGATCATTTCACAGTTCCCAACATGCGCGGATACCAGTACCATAAAATATCGGCAACAGGCTTGCTGTGAATGGATGCCGATTTATCCTGTAATGCGGCGGGTAGATAATACCCACGGCTGACAAATCCAGAAACCCACGAGCGGGCATTGACGGCGATCAGCATGGCTTCGTAAATATCGGCTTGAGTTTGCAGGCTTAAACTTACAGCGCCGAGATCGGCATTCGGGCGGCTGAGGGCGGTCCAATCGAGGCAGCCGCCTGCGCCATCAGCAATACAGCCACTGGCAGCGCCGGCCGCAGATGGATAGGCAATGGCGAGAATGAGTGGTTTGTTTAATAGGGATTTTAGCGGGAAGACTTCGTTATCTAATAATCGCCCAGCTTCATTGGCGTAGTCTGTTTTTGTGGCGCTGGGATTTGTGGAAAGCGAAGCAGACCATAACAGATAAATACCATCTACGTCCTGTAGGAAGTTTAGCGGGGTTTCGAGTGTGGCTTTGGTATATGGCAAGGCCCACAGAACTTGACCTTTGAAATGTAACCGTACTTCGCTGATAACAGATTTCCATTGTGCTTCCACGTCGGCTGGGGCGTTGGCTGGCGTGCCATCGGGTAATTTTCCGCCGGGCAGGGCCGGTGTGACCCAGTCACCGCCGAGGATGAGGGTCTGCGCGCCGGTTTGCGATGCAAGGTCTGCGTAGTTGACGGCGAATGCGCGGTAGCGGGTAAACCACGTCTGCCACCACTGTGCATCTCGTGGCGCACCCAGCCAAAAGTTTGAGGAAGATGCGGGAAAGTTCGGGGTGGGGAATATCGATATGTTAAGTCCCAATGCGCGGGCTTGCGAGATCATAATGGCCGAGTCGATCCATAATGGATCTTTGCCGGGCACCGACGTAAACTGTAAGGGCGAAACAGTGGTGTACGTCCAACTTGGGGTGAGGATGGCGATGTTTGCGCCAAGCCCTTGCACGTTGGCAAATGCTTGCGGCGCGTAGTATGACCAATTGGGGCGGTAGGTGGATTGAAACTCAACGCCGGCGATAAATCCGCTGGGGCGTGCTGTGATGTTTGCGCCCACCAAGGTAACAGGCTCGGGATTCTCAAACCACTTCCATGCGCTGACCGTATCTTGAATATCCTGACTCATAATGCTGGTTTGCGCTGTCCGTCCGATAGGGGCTGCGCCGACGGTTTGCGTATCATCTGCGCTTCCGCATTGTCCGTTGCGGCAGTAGCGATAGGTGAAGGAGCCAAGTATATTGAGCGGCCCATAAAGTTTATAGGCCCAGTGATTGTTGCCAAGCGGCCACATGGGGATGGGTTCCATCCAACCGAGGATGTTGAATTGGATGTAAATAATATCGCCGGGCGGTGTGACAGATGGAACGCTGACTTCAAACAGAATGGGCGCTGAGTCGCCTGAAGACCAGGAGGCAACTGCATCTTGAATGGTGGTATCCTGCGCGGGGACAATAAACTCACGCATAAACCATTGACCGTCTGATTTGCGCTCGGCGTTCCAGAAGCCATCGCCCAGTGTGTATTTATATTGCACGAAGGTTCCAGCCGGCAAACTCAATGTGACTTTATACTGCCCGTCTGCCTGAAGACTCATGACCGGCATACGGTCTGTATTGGTGTTCGCGCCGCCTTGCAAGTCGGCAAAGGTGTTGCCCAACTGGAGCAGGTTTCCCGCAATACGCACCGGCACGCCCGGCACCGTGGAAGGTGGAATCCCAACGGAAAATGTCACGTTAACCAGTTGGGTTGGCTTCACGCGCAAATCAACCACAGTGGTATTTCCCTGTGCCACAGTGGCGCCTTGTTGAAAAGGTTGATACAGTCCATCGAGGCTGTACACCACAAGATTCTGTGTGCCGCTGGGTAGTCCATTTAATTCAAAGCGCCCGGCTGAATCGGTGATGAATTGCTGGCCGCCCGCACTGACCATTAAATTGGGCAACGATGAACCGGTATCTGCATTGAAAACCTGTCCCATGATCGTGCCGGTGGGGCGTGTGAAAGTTTTATCACCCCAATCTGCAATGATGTCCTGCACTTCGGCTGGCCCGGCTACATAATGCATACGATAGCGAATGGCAGCGCCAAAATTTGTATCTTCAAGAATCTGTGCTGTGCCGCGGCGAATATAACGATATTTCACAACCGAGTTAAAAGGCAGCGGCAGAGACGCGGTATAGGTCAGTGAATCGCGTACATTCATCGGGTATTGTGTGGCGTTCAACGTCAGGCCAGTCACTTCATCCATAATGGCGATGGCCAGCGTTTCATTGGCTTGCAACGGCTCGGGCAGCGTGACCACAAAATTAGTCTGCGCCACGGGCTGGGGCGTGGATGATGCAATCACAACGGAAGGTGTTAGTGTGGATGTGCCCGAATTAATCGGGGTTTCAAATAGCGAAAGCGTACAGGCCTGCCCAACCAGGACAAGCAGAATCGCCGCAGATATCATGCGGCGGACTGATAATGACAGCTTATTCATTCTCTCTCTCCTCGGATAAAACCCAGCGCTTCACGCGGCGCGTTAGCCTGCTTCTTCTTCCAGTTCTTTTTCCTGCTCGTCGGCTTGATTTCGCTTTTGCCCGGCGTAGGCGATGTAGCTCAAACCGATACTAATAAAGTATAACAAAATCATGGGCGCCATCACCAGCCCCTGATTGATCGGGTCAATCGTCGGCGTGATGACCGCGGCCGCAACGGCAATGATTACGATCGCCAGCCGCCATTGTTGAACGAGTATCTGCGGTTTGACGAATCCAATGGCGGTTAAAATATAAATCACCAACGGAAATTCAAAAGAGACGCCGATCCAAAACATTAAGCTGGTGACAAACGAAAAATAAGATTGCGGGCGCAGCTCGGTCTTGATTCCCATAAAGTTATTGAGGAAAGGCAAAGCCCTGGGCAGCATTAAGAAAAAAGTAAACGCCACGCCGCCAATAAAAAAGAGCGCGGCCAGTGGAATTCCAGCCAGCCCCATTTTGCGTTCACGCGGACGAAGCCCCGGAGCCGCAAACCACCAAAGTTCAAAGGCAATATAAGGAATGGCCAACGCAATCCCTGAAAATAAGGCCACCTTCATAAATACACTGATCGACTCGGTGACTTCGATGGCCTTTAATTTGTCAATGCCGCCGACAGGTATGGCGAGAAAGTCTACAATTTTCTGTGTAAATAAAAAGGAGATGCTGACTGTGACCACCAGCGCTAGGATGGCGCGCAAGAGATGCATACGCAAAGCTTCCACCTGATCCCACAGCATTTGGCGTGTGTCTTTATTGGTCGTTAAGTCAATAAAAACTTCAGCAATGGGGTGTTCATCAGGCTCGGTATTTAGGTATGTATTAAAACGCTTTATCGCGCGAAATGGGAAGGCAAGAATGTTGAAGACAAGCCGAAAGGGAAATGTAACCACACGCCAGATCGAGTTGAAGAATTTTGGAGATTGATTGTAGATCGCACGAAATGGATGGGTGATGATCTGCCAGAATCGAATAAGGGAATTACGCATCTTTTTCTGGATCGCTTTCGTGCGGGTTTTGTTCTTCACTTAATGATGCGCTCTTGTTCTCTGGGAGAGTGGTTGGCATTGGCTGGGAGCGGGATGGAGTGTTCAGGCTGCCTGGCCGCTTAAGACCCGCGCCGGTTGAGTTGTTGATTTCGTTTCCGATCTGATTCCCGATCTGATTGACTTCATCATTCGCTTCGCGCATCAAGCGGTTGGGAAGTGTACGCAGTTCGCGTGAAGTTTGTTGGAACATCTTCCAATAATCAGAGGTAACAACATCCCGCAGGAATTTTCCGATGGTCTTACCCGCTTTTTGCATATCCTTTGGCCCAAGGATGAGCAGCGCAATGATGACAATAAAAACGAGTTCAGAAGGACCAACGCCGAGAATTTCCATTTTTATGATTCCAATTTTGGTTCATGTTCAGTTTTAGATTCGAGTTCAATTCTATTCTTGATGATCTGGCGAATCTCATGTTCATGATCGACCAGAGTTCCCAACACACCATTTACAAAGCGCGGTGCAGAATCTGAGCCGTATAATTTTGCAAGTTCCACGGCTTCGTTGATGGCAACTTTAACGGGCGTTTCACGGTAGACGGCAAATTCCCAGAAAGCAATGCGCAGAATATTACGGTCAATAGCAGCGATCTGGTCCAGCGGCCATTCCGGTGCATATTTCGCGATGAGTTGGTCGAGGTCTTGGGCCAGCGGCAACACACCAAAGACAATTTCGCTTGCGAAGCGCGCAAGATCATCAGCCAGCGGCATCTCTTCCAGACGCATTTTCAACACGTCGCCTGGAAGATGATTGTTTGCTATATCTGTTTCGTACAGTACTTGCAGAGCAAGGGCGCGCGCTCTGGATCGGGGTTTCATGCTTTCAGGCCTCATTATCCTCATAATCTATATCTTCAATGTGAATGTTGACGTGACCGACATCCATACCGACCATTTCCTGGATGGCGCGTGTTACATTCTGCTGGACGTTGCGGCTGACTTCGCGGATATTTACATTTTCCAGGAGGATGAGATGCAAATTAGCGTAGACGGTATTCTCTTCCGTTTCAATCCGTACCCCGTCGCCTGCTCCTCTTTTAAAGAAGCGATTCACACCGCCAGAGACTGGCGCCAGCCGGCTGACGCCGGGCACACTTAATGCGGCAAGCCGCGCGATGGTTGTCAGAACGTCTGGGGAAACGGTTGTTTTGCCTTGGGTATTTTCTGTCATGGTGACTCCTTTTACATCATGGCCATGCCGCCATCCACACCAAGAACTTGACCGGTGATATAGGCGGCTTCATCTGAGGCGAGAAATGCGGCGGCGTAGGCGATCTCTTCGGGTTTGCCTTTACGCGCCAACGGAACCATCTTGAGCGCGGCAGCGAGTGTTTCGGGTGTCATGTCGGCCAGAATTTCGGTATCGACAAAACCCGGTGCAATGGCATTGACCGTGATATTGCGCGCGGCAACTTCACGCGCGAGGGCTTTGGTGAAGGCGATCTGTCCGCCTTTGGATGCGGAATAATTGGTCTGGCCGGGGTTGCCCATTTGACCCGCCACAGAAGCCATATTGATGATGCATCCCACGCGCTTGCGCAGCATGTGTTTGACGGCGGCTTTCGAGCAGTTGAAGGTGCTTTTCAAATTGGTGTTAATGACCGCGTCCCAATCGGATTCGGGCATCAGCATAATTAATTGGTCACGAGTGATGCCGGCGTTGTTGACGAGGATACTCAGGTCGCCGAAGGTTTCGACAGTGAATTTCACCAATGCTTCGGCCTGTTTGAAATCTGACACATCGGCCTGATGCGCGGCAGCTTTGCCGCCCGCAGCTTGAATCTGTTTAACCACTTCTTCAGCAGATTCGGGTGACTTGTTGTAATTAACGACAACCGCCGCGCCGCGTGCTGCGAATTCCAATGCAATTGCGCGGCCAATACCACGCGAGCCACCGGTGATGAGCGCTACTTTATTTTCAAGTGATAAGGTCATAAATTGTAATCCTTTGAGTATGAGGGCTAAAATAATGGAGTGCAGACTTTAGTCTGCTTTATTTTGTGAACTAAAGCCTACTCTCCGTTTTTAGATAATTAGAATTATACACTCTGTTCCTTAAGACTTGGCTGCTTCAACCCAAAGGCCAGCCCGAGGCCGCCACCCAATGCGAGTATCGCAGCCCAGAGGAAGGCATCTTCCCAAAAGCGGATGGGGAAGAGTCTGATAAGGGTGTCTGAATAATAGAAGAGCCAGGAATCGCCTTTGAAGAATATTGAGTGGAAAAAGATAAAGAATTGCTCAAACACATCCGGGTTGGCGGTGATGCCGACCGCGGATATGAGTCCCAGCACAATAGCCAGCCCGACCATCCATATGCCGCCGCGGCGCAGACCGTTGATATAGTCGGGTGTCCATTTTTGGCGGTAGGCGAGAACGGCGAAAAAAATCAAGAAGATGAGTGAAATCATCCAGGTCAGTAATGCTCCGCGCACGACATTTTTTACATCTGCCATGTGACTGAGTTCACGCTCGTTATATAGCGAAGTGCCATCTTCAAATTTTAGATCGCCGAGATAGGAAATGTCAGAACTGTTGACGAGATAGTTAAGCGCAAAAGGCGCCCATTGCAAACGATCCTGCCGAGTGAATCCATATTCGTCGACGGGGAAGTAGGGCATTCTATATTCAACATTGATAAAGATCGGGCTGAGCAGAATACGCAAGGCGGTGCCGATCAACGCGAGTGGAACGAGCAGGGAGGTGAGATACGAGAGGATGGTTTGTATGTTAATTTTCATAATTTCCGTTTTTTTATTGAGTGTTGTTTCGATACGCCGCACAAGGGCTGCTCAACTGAAAAAAATTACTGCAAAAATTCCAGTCCGCCTTGCAGGACGAAGCTAACGACCATGTCATTGACGATCCACTCGATGGGAGCCAGATCATCAGTGAAGACGGTGGTGGTGGTGTAGCCGTCTTTGAGATTAACAAAAGTAGATGACATGGCGTTGATCAATAATGGATTCGTGTTTGGGTCGGCGGCAAGGGCTACCAGATTGGCCGAAAAATTCTCACGGACTGTCGGTTGTTTGGTGGCGAAGATCATGGTGTTAAGCGTGCCGGGGATATCCATAATATGAATGGAGGGGAAGACTGTGCCAATGGTAGTGGCGAGTCCGTCTATCAGGCGGCGGTCGCCGGGGACTGAACCAACGTTGATGGTCAGCACCCCGTCGTCGGTTAAGTGCGAAGCGATGACTTCGAAGAATTCCTGTGTGGTCATGTGCGGCGGAATGTAGGGCGGGCGATAGGCGTCGACGGCGATGATGTCGTATTTATATTCGCTGCGATCCAGATTCAAACGCCCATCACCGATGTGGACGGTCAAGTTTGGCAGGTTCAATCCAAAATATTTTTCGCCGACTTCGACAATTTTTTCGTCGAGTTCAAACCCGTCAATTGGAATATCGCCATACACAGCGGTTGCCTGACGCGCAGCCGTGCCCGCGGCGAGGCCGATAATGGCCATGCGTTTTACATCCGCAGTTTTGCGGTTGGCGTAAAAATACGGGCCGACCAAAAACTGCTCCCACGGGCCGCCATAATTTAAGGTGTCAGGATGATAAATGGAATGAATGCCCTGTCCGTCGTTCAACTTTAAAAGTGTGAAGCCGCTTTGCTCCTGCACTTGAATATAGTTATATGCCGACTCAGTTTCGTAGACCTGCCCCGCGCTGCTTTTGAGCGCCTGCCCCGCAGAAAGCGCGGCGACGATGATGAGCACGAGCGGCATCCAAATTAATTTAATCATTTCAGCGCGGCTGGCGAATCTCGCAAGCCCGATCAGCGCCACGATCAATAAAAAGAATCCGAAGGCAAAGAAAGTTAATTTTGTGCCAATGGTTGGGATGGTAACAAGCGTGGGCAAAAACGTCCCAATAAAAGAGCCGAGGGTCGAGATGGCATAGATTTGTCCGGAGACTGCGCCCGCTTTGGAAGTGTCATCCACCGAGAGGCGGATGGCGAAGGGCGAGATGGCGCCCAATAATGTGATGGGGACGCTGAATAGAATCAATACGGCGATGAAGGAGCCCGCCATAATGCCGACACTCAACGCCTCAAACGCGGTCGCAGCGGACCTGAGAACGGGTCCGGCGATATAGGGCACGAGGCCAATTGTAAATGCGCCCCAGGCCAGAATGCGATACATGGCGCCGGGGGTTGGGTTGGCATCAGCCCATTTGCCGCCGAGAAAATATCCCAGCGCGAGGTAGATCAGGATCAGCCCGATGATACTGGCCCAGACTAAATTACTTGTGCCGAAAACATTGCCGATTAAACGCCCTGCGGCGAGTTCGGCGGCGAGGGTGGTCATGCCGGAGACGAAGACAGTGAAGAGGAGATATTTTTTCATTGATTTTCCATGGAATAGGTTAGGGCAGATTATACACGTGAGTGTATTATAAAAACTATTTTGCGAGATATTCAAGCGTACTATACTTGGAAATATTATAAGGATAACCCTATGGTAACTATGATTCTTACTGAAATTATTCCATTAAAAACTGATAAAGATGGCGTTATGCGCGTGAGCAAAACACGTGTTACTTTGGATACCATTGTTGCGGCTTTTACTGAGGGTGCCACTGCTGAAGAGATCGCATATCAATATCCTGTTGTGCCTTTGGCAGATATTTATGCTGTGATTGGCTATTATCTGCACAAAAAAAAGCAAGTAGATCAATATCTTAAACGTCGCGCAAAGTTTGCAGAAGAAGTTCGAAAAAAAAATGAAGTAAAGTTTAATTCAACTGGAATACGCGAACGGCTACTATCTCGTCGGACAAACGGGAAGAATTAGAGATGCTGTTGTTGATCGCTGATGAAAACTTTAATAATACAATCGTTCGGGGATTGTTGCCTTTAAAACCCAGTCTTGATATTGTGCGAGTTCAGGATGTAGGGTTATCTTCTGCGGATGACCCCGCTGTGCTTGAATGGGCAGCGCAGGAAAATCGAATACTTTTGACTCATGATGTCGCTACAATTACAAAATATGCATATGAACGTATTTTGTCCGGAAAATAGATGCCGGGTGTGATTGAGGTAACTCGTGCCACCCCATTGGCTGTTGCAATTAATGATATTCTTTTAATAGCCGAGGTCGGTAAAAATGGGGAACTGGAAAACCAGATTATTTACCTGCCGTTATAAAAAAATAGAAACTTGCCCGATGAATGATGAATGATGAATGATGAATGATGAATGATGAATGATGAATGATGAAT
>Ga0105046_10001452_pt1 | contig 36419 bp, 26 predicted proteins | sample MAT03_FD_78385 | JGI IMG/M metagenome (GOLD analysis project Ga0105046, IMG submission 78385) | Freshwater microbial communities from Lake Fryxell liftoff mats and glacier meltwater in Antarctica - MAT-03 (megahit assembly) | ecosystem: Environmental > Aquatic > Freshwater > Ice > Liftoff... | reverse complement strand
TGCCCAAAGATGGACGGTCCACATGCCGAGGGTTGGGGCCAGTGCCCAAGCCGCGGCACCGCCGGAGAGGTGGCAGAGTGGTTGAACGCGTCGGTCTCGAAAACCGATTTACGGTATTACCGTGACGGGGGTTCGAATCCCCCCCTCTCCGCTTAACCCACACATAGTCCTAACGGACTCTGGTGGGTTTTTTCTTTTCCGCGAGTTTCCCGGCGGATTCTGCGGTTTCGCGCCTCGGGTCGTCTCCGGCAGGTCCAGAGACGCCCCCACTCTCCGACCTCTGGCTCGAAAGTCTCTGAGCGGGTCCATCGGAGGTACGGATTCCGGCATCAAACCGCATTGGGGGTTCGAACCACATCTTCTCCAGAAGTCTCCGCGCGGGTAGATCGGACGTACGGATTCCAACACAAAGCCGCATCGTGGGTTCGAGAACATTATCCGTCAGTTTGCCCGGAGCCAGACCGATGCGCTGCCAGTTCGTCGAAGAGTCTCTTGGGCGGGACATCCGGAGCACAGATCTGGGCAAGAGCCGTGCGCCATGCTCGATTAGATCAGACATCTTGCCGATCGCCGCTCGCGATCGGATTTCACCGTGAAACCACGCACAGAGTCAGACACACTCGCACGCACGCGAACAACCTCGCACGCTCGCAAGCGGACATGCTCGCTCGTGAGATCGCTCGCGCGCTCGCCGCCGGATTCACAGATCGTCCGGCTTTCGAGCATTCGAGATTGTAAGCTGGCTCGCTAGCCACGCGCTGAGCTCATCCACTTGCACGCAGCCGTGCGAACTCGCTTGCATGATCCCTTACAATAGTGCTACACACCAATGTGGGTCGGTGCCGGAGTGCGACCCAAATGCGCTGGCGCAGACGACGGTCAATCTGTGCATCGCAACGGACGGCGAAGCCGTCGTACGACACGACGACAAGGCGTCATGCGGGATGAGCATGAGGCGCGATTATACGGATAATCGATCAATCTCGGGCGCGACGCTGGCTCTAACCAATTGTCAGATCTACGTTTATAGCCCAGGGACGGCTCGGCCTTGAGCGGTGATCCGTATTAGCAGGCCGTTGGAACAGGGGCTGATCGCTGTGGCTTTGAGTCTGGGAGCGTATGGTGATTCCATGTAGAAGGAACTCAGACCAGCCCTCTCAGCAACTCGAATCCTTCGGTGCACGCTTGTAGCTCAGGTACCTCATGGGTAACCACTGGCCACTGTGGAAGTAGAGCACGATCGAGTGATGCGAACCACCCTCACAGATCTTCATCTTGACTTTCTCATCGTTGACGCCAGCCACACATTGGCGCGGCCCCCAGCATCCCGAGGCATCCCAGGGCGACCGCGGTACCGGTGGTGCCGCCGAAGAGCGGGCTGATCCACAAGAACCCCGCAAGCCCACACCCGAGCCCAGATCAGTGCATTGCTGAACTATGAACCTGTGCCGTGGGTGACTCGCTCGCCCCAAGCTCGGGCTGGGCTGCACCGGGCGTGGACACTCCCGACGGGCTCATTGATCTCAGCATCGGCAAGCTTCCTTGCTCTCCGGTGTCGGTTGTTCGGTGCGGGTGGATCTGAGAAACGTTATCCATCAGGTGGAATCGCTCAAGGTGATGACCATAGAGACTGGCGAGAGTGCCTCCAGCGGGTGAGCGGCCACCTAGGGGTTATGTCCTGCGGGCAGCGCACCGGGGAGTGGCGTGGGTGCTGTACCTTGACCGTGCGAAGCGGCGCTCGGGACGACGCCGGCCGATATGGACGCACTGGACGTGTCGCCACCGATCAATTTGGTGAAGCTGCGATCAACGACATTAGTGATGACCGCGCCCACGATCACGCCAACGACGAAGACCACGATCGTTCCGATGGTGCCTCCCCACCACAGAATCTTCGACTGCATCTTCTTGTAGGCCTCGATCTCCTGCTTGAGGGAAGCCGGAGACGAGAACTCCCCCTTGAGATTGTCCACCATACCGTCCGACAGCCGCTCGGTCGAACCTCTCGCGCCGACGGTGCCCGACGGATACAGGTGACTGTCCTCGAGTGGTTCATCCCAGTGCGCCAGCCACAGCAGGAAGCAGGGCTCATCACGCGACACGGTGATAGCGTTCGGCCCGGCGTTGAAGACGCTGAACGTCAGCCATCCGTCGTAGCCGGGATCGACGTGAAACCCGGAGACATTGATCATCCCCTTGGCCTTCAAGGAGAACTTGACCGAGATGAATCCGATCGAGTCCTTAGGAATGCGAACACGTTCTTTGGTCAAAAGTAGGGCGAACTGTCCGGGCGGGATCTCGACATCCACTTCCGACTCCGTTAGCACCACACGCTTCCCGAGCGCGGTCGTGAACGCCTCCCTGCCCATCCGCAACTCATACCCCCCACCCTTGGTGAGGTTGACCGCAGCGAAGGGCGTGACAACGGACTCGCCCCCCCGCCGCTTCCAGGTCTGCGGACTCCAATAGCCAGTGAGATGTGTGCCGTGAGCAGAGCTTGGGGAACCGTTCATCGTTGCCTCCACGAGCGATCGCCAGAAATCGTTTCCAACCGTTCACACTTGATTGGCCACTCCGATCACACCGCGCCAGGGGAACCAACGTCGGGCGGGCCGCTCGCATCTTGGTGCACGACCACCGACACTTGAGATCCGGCCCCTCGGGCCGCCTGTCGCTGGCACCAGCGGTCCCAAAGCTGCTGGTAGGCGTCGTTCGTGCATCGGCTCATCAGGCGGCTGGCGAAGCGTCCATCGCCCCGGCGCCGAGAGTCATCCGCGGCCACTACCGCGAAGATGTTGGCATATTCCCGCGGGAGTTCAAGTCCGGCCGAGCACGCGCTGGCCCGATCGTGCGATGTGCCGTCGATGAGCGTTTCCATCAGGTGCGCCAGCGCCTCGAACCGTTGATTGGACACGTCGAAGTCGTCGCGGAACCGATCCGTATTGACTGCCGGCGCTGCCGAAGCGTCCGTCAGCATTCCGACGGCATCGCGATCGTATAGGTGAAGGCTGTCGCTCACCTGCACGTATTCGCCCATGTCGAGCTTGAGCCAGCCCGCGATGATCTCCTGCAGCATGGTGAACTGGACCACGTTGTGTGGCACGCCCAGGAAGATGTCGTTACTTCTGAGCGTCTGCAGCCAGTGCAACGCTCCGTCGCGGACTTTAAGACAGCTCGCAATGTTGCATGGAACATCCTCGGAGCGCGGGCGACCCTCCGTGTCCGGGAGGTCCAGCGTCGCGGACCAGATCTGCAGCACGACCTGCCGCGAGTCGGGGTTGTGGCTGAGCGTCGCGTACGCGGAGCGCAACTGATCCAGGCCGTGAGCCCCGCGGAGCCGCCGCCCGTACGCCCCGTGAAGATCAACGTCCGCGCCGACGAACCGCGTCAAGCCGGGATTCCAGTGCGTCAGGAACCGCGCGTCCGAACGGCCTGTGAGAATCCACACGACCTCGGCCAGCGCAAACGCGGGATTGATCGCCGGCAGCCTGGAGGTGACCCACCTCTGGCGAGGCTCCGCGACCACGAGCGCAGCGTGCAAAAGCTCGCGTGTGTTGCCGACGCGCGACTTGGCGCTCCGGCCTCTCTCACCCAGAGCGAGTGCCGCTGCCAGCCAGGTCTCGTTTGCTGTACGACTCGAAAAGACTTCCATGCGAACCTCCGGGCGCTGCCGGCGTTGATTCCAAGTACCTGTTGATGTCCCACTTCGGAGGGAACCACAGCGAGAGCGGCTCCGCGCGCGCGGCGAACACCTGCTTGATCCTGGTGCGGCCGCTGCGACCCGCGAAATCCGGGTGCATGACGCGCGCGTACTTGTCCACCTCGCAGAAGAGATTCTGGCAATCGATCAAATGGAGCGGCCGATCCCCGAGGCGTTTGAATGCTAGCCCGAGGCGCTCGAACTCCATGAGCTGCCGGTCCGTGGTCCAGCGGATGACCTCCGCCTCGTTGAGGCCGCCCAGCGACTCGAAACACTTGGCGATGCCGTCACGGGCCCCAGGGCCGGGCACGACAAAGCTCATCTCATCGAAGTCGGTCAGCGGGCTATAGTTGATGTCGATCGCGTACTGGAACGCTAGGAACGGGCCAAGCCCTGGGTAGCCTACCAGCAGGCCGAACAGTGCGCTCAGCGAGTTTGCGTCCTGGACGCGCGACGGGAGGTCATCGTCCAGCATCCGCTTGAGCAGGGCGAGATGGTTGTCGTGCTTGGCGTCGTGCCCGAACGCGCCCTTGCCGGAAGCCATGATGTAGGCGGCGGAGTAGATCGCCATCCCGCGGCCTCGCGCCTCCCGGAGCGCGCGCGAGTATGCCTTCGTCGAGAACGTCGACACTTCGATCGCGCCGAAGCGCTGCTCCAGAAGCTCCCAGGTCTCGATCTTGTTGAACAGCTTGAAGAGCAGGATGCGAAACAGCAGATCTCTGGCCGACCATTTCCCGCTGTAGATCACGCGGCGGATCAGATACTGGCTCACGCGATCGGCCGCGCGGTAAGCGTTCGTGAAACGATGCCTGCGGATCACCGGGTCGGAGGTCCAGGGCGCGCGCTGGCCGGCAAGCCGCCGAAACAGGACCTCCTGTCGCTCGGCGGCGAACTTCCAATACGTGTCGAACACACGACTGGGCCGGACCGGCGCGGGCGCAATCCACACATGCGGGAACGCGGCGCTTGGGGACGTCGATACAGTGGTACTCGCCCCGCGTCTCTTTCGCGGAGCCTTCGGTTGCAGCCCAAGGGCGGCGTGCGCCAGAACCTCATCCACCAATCGGTCCATTGGTCGGTCGTTCACGAGCCGCACCCGCGGGTACTTCGCGCGGAGCGAACGAAACAGAGCGTCGTACTCGATGGCCAGGCGAGCCTCGCTGACCCCCGTGCGCGTCACCAGGAACGCGACCGTTGGGGTCGCCAAGCGCCAGTGAATCTCGGCAAGTTGCTGCAGCAGTTTGAGAGACTCGGGGACGGCGCCGCACACACGTCCGTACACCACCGTTGACCACCAGAAGCGGTCGAGCAGGACCCAGCGACCGGCTCTCAGCGCGGGGACTATCTGGCGGGCGATCGTGTCGATGTGCGCGGACGCGTGGAGCACCTGGAGACTCGTCGGATCCAGATCGCCAACGACAAAGTCCCGCGGATGGTGATGAATGTCGTAGACGAATTTCCCGAACGTCCCCGGGCGGTTGCCCGGCAGATGCACAGGCTCAACCTCCACTCCGCGGGCCTGCAGCGCGCACGCTACCTCGCGGCAGAGGGTGGTCTTGCCGACCCCGTCCGGGCCCTCGAACACGATGAGCTTCCCGGCGGCGATCATGGGGGGACCACCTCCGAGGGTGTTTCGGTCGCGGCCGGATCAGCCGCCAGCAGGTTTCTAATGGCCGCCTCAAGACCCTTGAGCGGACCGGTCTTGTTGCCGTCCAAGATCGGCTGGAGCACGAACACGCAGGCCGTCCCGACCTGCAGGTCCATTTCCGTGGCCATGAAATTGAGCAGGCGGCACAGACCGAGGTAGTTACCATAGCCGCGCCCGAGAATGTACTCGGTGGGGTAGTAGGCGCACAGGGAGAGCACCTCGCCGTCTCGCCGGAAACTCACCTGCTGCAGGCACGGGAAGCCTTTGCGGGCCGCGCCCGTGTGGTCCTTCGCGGGGTCGTAGATGCTCACCTGCATGGAGCTGTTGATCGGACGGCTGTCGTGCTCCTTCCACCACTTCAGGATGTCGCCAAGCTGATTGACAGGCTTGACGTTCCCGTGGGTGTCGCACCCCGTGCCGCCTGTCATGCGGGCGAAGTACGTCCCCTGGCGGTTCGGGGAGCACCGCGACTTGAGCCGTGGAAGCACGCGCTCGTGGTAATGCTTAAAAAGCTCGTCGGCTGGGCGCTTGCTCCGCGGACTCCAACACATGTGAGGAAAGATCGTCTGCGCAGTCCCGCTGACCGATTGGATCCGAGCGCTCTTGCCGTCCGAGGACCGGTTAATCTCCTCGATGGACACGTCGAGCGCGCGACGGATCTCGGGAATCTCGACCGGCGCGCCCAACGCATCGAACTCGGTGATGGACAGCACGAGGGGCGAGGTATTGCCGCTCGAGGGGGGCGCCATGACACGGAGAAAGGCCCGAGCCCAAGCTCGCGACAGATTGCCTTCGGAGATAGCGATAGGGTTATTCCACATCGGGGTCGTCCTGATGGCGAACCGAACCGAGGCCTACGAAACTCTGCCGACGCACTCGAACGAACGCCGACCACCCGCTGGGGTGCGTGACTCGGCCGACGCCGGGGCGTGCTGCTTCCCACCACTCGCCGGAATCGAGCGACCGCAAGGAGCGAACGCACGTGCCGTCAGCCGACGCATGCTTGGGGACTAGGACGGTGTCGCCGGCGGCGAGGTCAATCGCGATGGCCTCCCAGTGCAGGTCTGCGACCACCAATCGCGACGAAGACTCGACCCCCAGAAAGGACTTGCGGAGCTTCGGAAGCGAGGTTCGGGCGGCCTCTCGCGCTCTGTCGGCCGAGAAGAACTTCAACGCCGCCAGATGTGTCACCAATGCCTCGAAGCTCACGCCCAGGGCGCAAGCCGCGACATACACCTTATCGGCACCCGCATCTCGCGCCGACCACCCGCGCACGCGGAATGCGTACTCCACCGCAGCGCTCGGCATCAGGAACGCGCCCGCGAAGACGTGGGCCGCGTATTCCTCTTCCGGCACCGACGTGTCGGCCGCATTCTCCCGAAAGTATTCGTGCAGGCTGGTGCCGTGCCCAAGCTCGTGGTGTCCTAACTCGTGCGCACATGTAAACACCTGTCGGCCGAACGGCCGCTCCGACGGGATGAGGATCCTCGCGGGCTCGTCGCGGACGTACAGCCCCTCCATGCTCCCCGCATCGGAGAACCAGACCTCCACGCCGCGCCGATCGGCCGCGTCCATCGGACACACCGGGTGGTACTGTTCGATCTTGAGCTCGCGCCGCACGTCGAACGCGCGGCGCATCGCCGATCGGGCTTGTGCGACTCGGCTGTTCACGAACGCGTCCTCGCTCCCTTGGATACGGACCGAAGGAACTCCATGACCTTCTCGCGGTCCTCGGGCTTGAGCTGGGCGATTTCGCGCGCCGCGACCGCGATCTCGGGGCTTCCCTGGGGATCGACGTCACCGGTCAGCCATGCGGTTGTGACTCTGTACAGCTGCGCGAACTGCAGCAGCTCTTCGGCAGAAACCTTGCGACGCCCGGCCTCGCACTCCGTGATTGTTGGACGGTGCATCTCCATGGCTCGGGCGGCCTGTCCCTGGCTCATGCCCGCACGCTCGCGGGCTTCCCGGAGTCGCCGCGCCACATCCGCGCGATCTGCTCCGGAAGAAGTGGTCATCCGGCACCTCCGTTCCCGGCCCAGCCGGCTACCGCGGTACAGACCTGGCTAACGGTCCGTGGCTGCTTGCGTCCTGTGGACTCATCGATGAGCGGATTGGCGTCGTGGGGAATGTGAATGTTCAGCGCGGACTCCAGCATGCAGGCGAGTTCAACGCCGTCCTCGCTCGTCAAACCCAACCCTCGGATAACGTCGGCGTCCGAGGACACCTGCCCCGCGTGGCCCGATCGCTGCATCAAAATGGAGACACTTTCGGTCACAGCACGGCGGATCTGATCGGCGGTGGGAGGTGCAGCCATCGCGGCTCTCCTTAGGGGTGGTAAGAAAATCTTACCATCCGAGAAGGCACCGTCAAGTTGGCGGCAGCAAAATCGGGTCGTGGCTGTCGGTACACTCCCGCGGCTGTTGTCGGTTGAATCGGTGGCACTTGAGGGGAGTGCGATCGGGTTGTCGGAGGAGTCTAGCGGTGCAAATCAAGCTCGCTGCTCAACCCGATCACTTGGAGCGTGATGCCGCTAACGGTAAGGTCGAAGGCTCGGCATCTCACGCACTGCAGGCGTTCCGGTCACCGTTGCAGCACCGCCTGCCTGCCGCGCCCAGTCAAGCTCCGAGCCCGCCTCCAGCAGCCCCAGTACCGTGACCGGCGAACCCAGTGAGCCCTGCAACGCCGCCTTGAGCGCCACCGGCCCCAGTTGGCACAGCGCGTAGCCCGCCCGCACCCGCCCCTCGGTCACCCCGTACCTCTGGGCCACCCACTCGATGCTCGCGCCCGGCTCGAGCAGCTCCTGGTGCCAGGCGAACGCCAGCCCGATGGCGCGCACGATCTCCTCTCGCGGCCGGCCGCGCCCATCGGCAGGCTCCAAGAGCTCTCGCCCATCGGGATCGACCAGCCGGCAGGCACCGGAGCGCCGCTCGACCTGCATCCGGACTGTCAACCGGACGCGGCCGCCAACTCTCTCGACCGTCGGCGTGGCCCGGCACACAAGCGAATCCAGGCCCTGGTCGGCGTCGGGCCGTCCCGCCCTGGGGGCCCCCTCCGCGATCTTCGCCCGCACTGCCGCAACCGCGTCCGGATGGAGCTCGGCGTGCACCCTGTCGATGCCGAGTACGACGGAGTGCAGCACCGACCGCACGGCGCCGTCCCGCTCCTGGACTCCCAGCACGCTCAAGTCGGCATCGTGCTGATCGCGGAGGTACCCGATCACCACCGCCCGGAGAAGCTCATCGATCATCTGGGCGTTGATGGTCTTGATCGGGCAGGCCTTGTAGCCGTGCTTGAGGGCCTTCTGGCTCACGTAGTACCGCACCAGCCGCCTGGCGCGCCGGGATCCGCCCCGGCCCGCCCGCCCGCCGGCCGCTGCACGGTCGTGGGGCTCATGGCGTGGCCCTCGAAGGTGCGGAGCCTGCCCTTGAGCAGGTGGGTGTGGGTCCAGCGCTGGCGGTCTTGCCGCTCGGCCGAAACCATCCTGTGCCGCACCGCGTCCCACGTCGCACGGTCGATGATCGGCTCGTGCCTGCCGCGGAAGACCTGCACCTCGGCCGGGCCCCCCGGGCCGGGCTTGTTGCGGCCCGGAACGTGGGTGATGTGGCCCGTGTAGACGGGGTTGGTCAGGACCCGGTGGAGGAACGGGGCCGTCAGCGGCCGCCCGCCGTGGCCGGCCCCCCGCGCGCTCACCCAACGCTTGGTGGTGTGGCCCCGCCCGTTGAGCGTCCTGGCGAGCTCCACCAGCGAGCCGAGCTCGAGGTAGCCCGCGTAGACGGCCCGCACCAGCCCCGCCTCGGGCTCGACGATCTGCAGCACCCTGTCGGCGGCCCTGCCGTCGGCCCCGCGCGCGAAGCCCGGGTCGCCCTCGGCGGGCAGGCGATAGCCCATGGGCGGCACGCCGCACACCCAGACCCCCCTCCGCTTGGTGGCGGCGATCTTGTCCCGGATCCGCTCGCCGGTAACCTCCCGCTCGAACTGCGCGAACGAGAGCAGCATGTTGAGCGTCAGCCGGCCCATCGAGGTGGTGGTGCTGAACTGCTGGGTCACCGACACGAAGCTGACCCGGTGGGCGTCGAAGGCCTGCATGAGCCGGGCGAAGTCCGCCAGCGACCGCGACAGCCGGTCGACCTTGTAGACCACCACCACGTCGAGCCTGCCTTGGGAGATGTCGGCGAGCAGGCGCTGCAGGCCCGGCCGCTCGGTGGAGCCCCCCGAGTAGCCGCCGTCGTCGTAGGCCTCCCTGACGGGGACCCAACCCTGGTGCTTCTGGCTCGCGATGTACGCGAGGCCCGCCTCGCGCTGGGCGTCCAGCGAGTTGAACGCCTGGTCCAGGCCCTCCTCAGAGGACTTGCGGGTGTACACGGCGCAGCGGAGGACCCCGCCCGCGCGGGCGGCGGCGTGCTCCGGGGCGTGCTTGCTCATGGGCCGCCTCCCCCCGCCGCGGCTGCCCGGCTGGCGAGGCCGAAGAACCTCGGGCCGGACCAGCGGGTGCCGGTGATGAGGCGGGCGATCTCGCTGAGGCTGGCGTACTCCCTGTCCAGGTACCTGAATCGCTTGCCCGCGTCCAATACGGTCACCTCGTGGACGGTCTTCGAGCCCGGCGGCCAGGCCCGCACCAGCCGGGCGCCCTCGGGGACGCGCTCGAGGGTCCGCCGCGCGGGTGTGGCGCTCGGCGAGGCTCGCCGGGGCGCCGGCTTCGCCGGACCGCCCGGGCTGCCGCCGGGAGCGACCCTGCGCTTGCGGGCCTCCCGGATGGCCGCATCGAGCAGCCGCCGGGTGTGGGCGTCGAGCCCGCCATGGAGACGCTCCTGGTGACGCCATGCCAGCTCGCGGACGATCACGCGCCTGGGGCCCGGGCACGGGTCCTTGCCCATGTGCAGCGGCCAGAGCTCGCGCAGCCGCTCGAGGGGCAAGCCCGGCAATGCCGAGATGTCCAGGGGCGGCGGGCCGCCCCCGGAGCTCGGACCGGTCCTCGATCGCCCGCGGTTCACTTGCCGGGCCCTTCAGGCGCCGCGGCGAACAGCCCGCGCTCGGCCTTCCTGAACCTCGCGGCCCTGCCCTTGAGCCTGATCTCCCGGCCCATCGCCGCCGAGAGCGTGGCCCAGGGGGTCCTGCCGCCGGGGCTCCACAGGCCCTGCTTGATCACCGCCTCGGAGATGGCCCGCACGCGCATGGGCGAGCCGGCCTGCCTGAGCACGCTCAGGGCCGCGTCCAGGCCGCCGGCGGGTTCGGCCCGGGCCGGGGCCGCGGCGGAACCCGGCCGTTTGGGCGGCCGCGGGGTCGCCGCGGGGGCGGGCCTGGCGGCGCGGGCCGGCGCCCGCCCGGGCCCGGGCCCCGGCACCTCGCTTGCAGTTGCGGCCGGCTCCGGCGGCGCGGTCGGCTCGCGCGGCGCCGCGGGGGCCTTGGTGACGTTGCCGGCCGTCGCGGGCTTGACCGGCTTGACCGGATTGGCCGGCGTGGCCGGCAAGCTTGCCTTCACGCTCCTGGCGGCCTTGGGGGTCTTGCCGGTGCTGATCGACAACGGACGCTGCTTGACGCTCATGGGGAGTCTCCGATGCGGCGCCAGTGATCGGCCGGGCTGGGACGGTTCGAGCCGGCGCCACGTCGGCGCCGGGCTCGCCCGCGATTCAGCCGGTCCGCCTCAGTTGGGCGGCCGCGGGGTCATACAGCCATGGATCTGGCCTCGTAGCCAGTCAACTTTGACCACCTCGAGCGAGAATCCGCTCATAGACCGGAGGCCGAGGCGACAGGCGGGGGCTTACCCACGCCCCGGGCCCCCCGGCTCCGGCTCCACCGCGGCGGCCACCGGCGGTGCCCCGCGGCGGGGACGCCGCCGGGCGCGGGGCGCGCTACGGCCCCCGGCCGACGACCGCGCTCGACCCGATCTCGAGCCCGTGCGCCATCTCCCCCAGCTCCGCGTCCTCGACGGGCACCGCGTCGTCGAGCCCGGGCCGCCCCGGCCGGGCCCTGCGGAGCAGGCCCATGTCGTCGTGCCAGTACTCGGTGACCGCGTGGGTGTCCATGTCCAGCCGCGTGAGCCCGACCTCCCCCACCTCGCACTGGCGCAGGCGCTGGAACGCGACCCAGCCCACGCGGGCCCGCAGGCGCATCAGGTCCAGGTATGACTCCCTCTCCGGCCACAGCGCGAGTGTGCCCTCGAAGGCCCCGCCCCCCAGCAGCGGCAGCATCGCCTCGGCCGCCTCCGGGCCGGTCCGGCCCAAGTGCCCCTCGACGCCCCGGTGCACGGCCTCGTGGCGGGCCCAGGCGCGTGGGCACCGCCCGTACGACACCACCGCGCGGAGGATGGAGCGGTCCCAGCCGGGCTGGGTGAGTGACACCTTGAGCAGGTGGTACATGAGGCCGTCCTCGTGCGCCGGCGTGCCGATGGCGACCAGCGTCCGGGCCGCGTCGGGGCCCGGCAGCGGGCCGAGCTGCCGCTCCCACCACAGCGCGACGCGCCTGCGCTGCCCGGCCGGGTCGGCCCCGGCGTGGCCCCGCTCGGGATCGTCGAGCACGACCAGGTCCGGCGCCAGGCCCGCCGCCCCCGGCCGCGGGAGCTCGACGGCCCGACCCCGCTCGGCGGCCCACACCAGCACGCCCCCGGCGCGCAGGCCCCGCACCGGGCGGCGCACCGAGCCGCCGAAGGCCTCGACCCTGCGCAGGTGGGCGAAGTCCGCTCGCAGCCGCGCGTTCGAGCTCAGCTCTTCTGCAAGGCCCGCCAGCAGCGCGTCGGCCTCGCCCGCCCCGGCCCCCACCAGCGCGATGCCCCGCTTCAGGCCGTAGGCCGCGGCCCACAGCGGCACGACCAGCCCGCCCAGGAGGCTCTTGCCGTACCCGGCGGGCATGAGGGCCACCACCCGGCCCGGCCCCCGGCCGGTCACGGCCGGGCCCAGGCGCTCGAGCAGACCACGCTGGAAGCCCGGCAGGCCGGGGCCCAGGCGGTGCGGCAGGTACGCGGCGGCGAACGCCGCCGGGGAGAGGGCCCCGAGGGCCCGCCTGGCCCTGGCGCAGTCCGTCGGCATGCCTTCGCGTCTCACACCCCGTCTCCGTAGGGCTGGGGCGCAAGCGGTGGTTGCGCGGGCCCGGGCCGGGCCAGGGACCGCTCGAGCGCGGCCGAGCCGCCCCCCACGGCCCGGGCCGTCTCGGCCAGGCGGTCGAGCTCGGCCTCGTCCCCGGGGGCCCGCGGCGCGGCGCCCGCGCGGCCCGGGTCGCCGAGGCAGCCCATCGCCTGGGCCCGCCGGAGGGCCTTGTCGAAGACGTCGAGGACCGCGCACTCGGCGGCGATCCTCGCCGCCGCGTCCGCGTCCCTGTCCCTCCCCAGGCGCCTGAGCCGCTGGGCGCTCTGGCGGGCCTCGTGGATCAGCTCCCCGGCCAGCTCCGCCGCCAGGCGGGGCGAGGCGCCCAGGGCCCGCTCGCGCAGCGCCCGGCGCCGGCAGCGGAAGATCGTCCGCTCGCTGACGCCCAGCAGCCTGGCGGCCTCCTGGGCCGAGACCCCCTCGCCCCAGAGGTAGTCGGCGCAGGCGGTCCGCTCGGCCACGCCCAGGCCCCCGGGCCGGACCGACCCGGCCTTGAGCCCCTCGAGAAGGTCCAGCACCCGCCGCGGACGGCGGCCCGACCCCGAGGCCCGCTTGGCACCGGCATCCGGCCCGCCCGGACCGGCCCCGCCGTCAGAACCGCTCACGAGGGCGCCCCCGCCGGGGCCGGCCCGGCCGCGTAGCGGGCCCTCAGGGCCGGGTCGGCCCGGTCGCCCATGAACGCGAGCCAGCGCCGGGCGATCAGGTCGCAGTACCGGGGGTCCCGCTCGATGGCCAGGCACACCCGCCCGGTCCGCTCGGCGGCGACGATCTGCGTGCCGCTGCCGGCGAAGGGCTCGTAGCAGAGGTCCCCGCCGACCGTGTGCTGCGCGATCGGGAACTCGAAGGCGCCCAGGGGCTTGGGGGTCGGGTGGTCGGGCCGCGCGGCGCCGCCCCGGCCGGCGGGCTCGAGCTCCCAGACGCTCGACAGGACGCCCCGGGCCGCCCTGCGGGGCTTGTGCCCCTTGCGCCAGCCGAACAGGCACGGCTCGTGCCGCCAGCCGAACCAGCTGCGCCCGGGCACGGCGGCGGGCTTGGCCCAGATGATCTGCTGGTGTACCAGCAGGCCGGAGCGCTCGAAGGCCGCCTCGAGCATGGCCTAGCGCCTCGACGCGTGCCAGCAGTACACCGCCGGGTTGCCGCCCAGGGCCTCGGCCAGGGCCGCCGAGACGAAGCGGTCGTAGAGCTCGGCCTGCTCCGGGTCGTCCCAGGTCGGCCGCTCGGGGGCGTCCTCGGGGGCCGCGGCCTGCCCGGCCCGGGCCTTGCGGCCCTTGGGCCGGTTGGTCCCGTCGTAGCCGACCAGGTAGGGCGGGTCGGTGGCCATCAGCCCGGCCCGGCGGCCGCCCATCAGCAGCCGCACCTGCGCGGGGTCCGTCGAGTCCCCGCACAGGAGCCGGTGGGGCCCGAGCTCGACGACCTCGCCTGGCCGGGTGACCGCCGGGGCCGTCCGGGCGGCCTCGAGCTCGCGGTCGGCGTCGAAGCCCTCCGGCCCCGGGTCCCGGTCCCCGGACAACCCGTCCAGCAGCCCCGCCGATGCGGCCCGCGCCTCGGCCAGGTCGAAGCCCGCCAGGCCGATGTCCAGCTCGGGGGCCGCCAGCAGCTCGTCGAGCAGCGAGGCGAGCTTGGACCCGTCCCAGCGGCCCGCGAGCTTGTTGAGGGCGAGGTTGAGGGCCTTCTCGCGCTCGAGCGGGAGGTCGACCACGCTCACGTCCACCCGCGTCTCGCCCCGGGCCGCCAGGACCTTCAGCCGCTGGTGGCCCCCCACCAGGTGGCCGGTGCGGCGGTTCCACACCAGCGGCTCGACCAGGCCGAACTCGTCCATGCCGCGCCGGAGCCGGTCGTACTCGGGGTCCCCGGGCCTGAGGTCGACGCGGGGGTTGTACGGGGCGGGGATGATCTTGCCGATCGGGACGCGGCGGATCTCGAGCATGGGGATCTCCTTGGTATCCGGCTCGGGGACGGGGTGTCCCGGGCCGGTCGATCAAGGATGCCTCCGCATGGGGGTTCCGGAAGCCCGCCGGCGTGACGCCGGCGCGACGCGGGCGTGACGGGCGCTAGCCGGGCGGCGGGGCGTCGGGGCGGTAGTAGCCGGCGCCGGGCCGCAGCTCGATGCGCGCGCCCGCGAGCCTCACGCGAGAGATCAGCTTCCTCACACCCTGCTCGGTCCAGCCCGGCCCCAGCGCCGAAGCGAGCTCCTTGGCGATCAGGACGCGTGCCGCCAGGACCTCCCAGAGCAGCCGTTGCCGCGGCGTGAGCAGCGGGGCGGCGGCGGGCGCCTGGGTCGGCGCCCCGCCGGGGCCGTCGAGCATGGGCGCGAGCGGCTCGAGGGCGGCCAGCGCCGCGCGGAGCCGCCGCTCCGCCGCCGCGTGCGTGCGGCCCCGGAGGTGGGCGCCGATCACGTCGCCCCGCGCGAGGTCCGCGGCCGCGGCCAGCGCCTCCCTCGCCTCCACGAGGCTCCCGTGGACGATCGGCAGCGTCCCGGGGGGCCCGGCCGCGGCGCCCGCCACCAGCGCGGCGCAGGCCGCGTCCATGGCCGGGCCCAGCTCGGACTCGACGACCCCGAGGAGGCGTCCGACGTCCAGGGGCTCGGCGGTGACCCCCGCGCGGGCGGCGGCCGCGCTGGCCCCGAGGACCGCCGCCATCCACGCACCGCAGACGCCCCGCAGCCTCGCGACCGGCGGGCCCGCCGGCGCAGCGTCGCGGGCGGCGCGGACGCCGGCCGCGAAGTCCCCGATCGCGTCCGTCGCTCCCACCGCTCGCCTCCATGCGCGTCCCGCGCCCGCCCGACCCGCATCGTTGGCGGCCCGAGCCGCCCGCACGCGGTATGCCGCCGCTTTGCTCGCTGGCGCTGGAGGGGACGGCCCCCCTCCGGCAACCCGGTTGCGCCCCGCGAACCGCGGCCCGCGGCGGACGACAGGTCACCGCGGATAGCGCCGCCGGTGGGCCTCCCGGAACCCCAGCACGGCCTCGTCGCGGTCGCGGGCCTCCTCGGCGGCGAGCGAGCCGCGGGCGTCAGCCAGCAAGGGCCCGACGATCCGGGCGAGCCGGCGGTCGGCGCCCTCCGAAAGTCCCTCGTAGGCCTCCACCAGCTGGCGGTAGTGGAAACTCATCGGACCCATACCGCCGACCGACCTCGGCGCGGCGGCGTGGACCACCTCGGCCTCGGGCTCCCCGGCGTCGAGCGCCGCGAACGCCCGGGCCGCCCACCTCGCGGAGGGCGGGCCGGCCAGGGGCCAGAGCCGCCGGGCGGGTGCGGCGACCGACAGCCAGTGCCGGAACAGCGCGGCGTCGTCCCCGACCACCGCGTCGAAGCCCTCGTCTTGGAGGAACCCCGGGCTCGCGGCCATCGCCTCGACCGCCGAGCGCCGCCGCGAGGGCGAGAGGCGGGCGGCGGCCGACGCGAACAGCCCGTCCACGCCGCCATGCCACGCGTTGCGGCGGTCGCGGATCCGGGCCTCCACCCAATCCGCGGCGAGGTCCCCGTCGGAGTCGAGCACCGCCTCGAGGTTGAAGACGTCCTGGTCGGTCGCCGCGAGCACGCCCTCTCGCCATCTGGGGAGGAGCCGCTCGGGCACGCCCGCGCCGCGACAGCGGACCCACTCGGCGAGCGCGGCGACCGCGAGGGGCGGTCCGTCGAGCGCCTCGAGGAGCTCGAGCCGCGTGTCCATCGGCATCGGAAGCCCCGCCAGCTCGTAGACCCCGAGGGCCCCCCGCCTCACGGACTCGAGGCACGGGCCGAGCACTCCCGAGTCCGGCGGGTCCAGGCCCAGCGCCAGCGACGTCGCCGCGGCCCGGTACCTCCCGCCGCAAACGAGTTCCTCCAGCCGCCGGACCGCCCCGGCGCGATCGGCCCGGAGCTCCGCGGCTAGAAACGGTTGTAGGTGCGTCTCGGGCGCCTGCAGCCGCGCGAGCTCCCCGGCCCACCAGCGCGGCCGGTCGGTGGCCTCCGCCAGCGCGTGGTACGCCACCCACCGGCGGTCCGGGGTCCCCAGGCCCGCCTCGGCCGCCTCGGCCTCGAACTCGCCGAGAAGAGCCAGCGCGTCCTCGGCCGGCATCCCCGCCAGCCGCCGCCCGAACGACTCGAGCCGCAGGATCCGCGAGTCGTCATCGGCGGCGGTCCGCGCCGATGCGTCGAACATCGCCCCGAAGTCCGGGTCGGTCTCGACCTGCAGGACGAGCCGCGAGACGCGCTCGATCCCGGCCGCCCACTGGCGCACGCCCCGGTGGCCGCCGGCGACGCGCAGCAGACTCTCGGCCATCCGCCGGCCGACTTGCCGCATCTCCGCGTCCGTGGGGCCCGGGTCGCCCCGGAACTGCGAGTGGAACCGCTGGGGGCAGCACCAGGACGCTGCCGCCCTCGCGAGCTCAGGCCAGACGGTCCTGGGCCAGCCGGCCAGCCGCTCGTCGACCCGGTCCCAGAGGGCGCCGATCCGGCGCAGGTCCTCCGGCGGGTGCAGGCCCCGCACGCACACCGGCACCCGGTCGGACCCGGGCGCGAGCCACAGTCCGGCGAAGTTGGGCGTCATGGCCCGCGCCAGGGCGCGGCCCAGCAGGACCGCCCGTGACGCCGGGTCGCGCTCCGCCCATTCGATGGCCGAGTCCACCAGCAGCGACCGCCGCTCCAGGTGCCCGGGCCGCGCGAGCTGGAGCCCGTCGACCCACTCGTCCAGTCGGCCCATGGGATGCTCGGCGGCCCCCTCCGGGATGCCGCCCCGCGCGGCCGCGTCGAGCAGCGCCGGCACGGCCCTGGCGGGGTCGTACGCGAGCAGCGCCCGGGCCGCGTGGCCGACCCGGTCGGGCCGCCGCTCCAACACGTGGGCCAGCCCCTCGGGTCCCGAGGCCGCCACCAGCTCCCAGAGCCCGGCGTCCGCGCTCGCCGAGATCGCGGCGTCGAGCATCGAGAGCTCGAACCGCGCCCCGAGGGCCCGTGCGCGGAGCAGGGCGCACGCCGCGTCGTGCTTGGAGTGCGCCGCGTCGAAGAGCTGACGCGCCGTGACGACGCCCCTCAAGGCGGCGAGTGCGCGTGCGATCAGCCCTCCGCGGAGCGCCTCGGGCACGACGGCCAGCCGGGTCCCGCCCACATCGTCCACCACGCCGCCCGCCTCGAGCCCGGCCAGAAGGTCGGCCAGCTCGGGGACGGCCACCCCGAGGAACCCGGCGGCGGCGGCAACGGGCATGCCGGCGTCCCCGCCCGCGGCCAGCACGCCCAGCGCCGCCGCGTGCCGCGGGGCGGCCAGCTCGCCCCGACCGAGCAGCTCGTCGGCCAGTGCCTCGCCGGTGAAGACTCGCTCGGCCTGACCGTCCAGCAGGGCCCGAGTGAGCATGACGGCCAGCCCCGGCCGGCCCCGGGCCTGGTCCACCACGAGGGCCAGCAGCGCGTCCGGCCCGCCCAGCCCACACGAGCGCGCCACCCCGAGGATCGCGTCGCGATCAAGCGGCCCGACCCGGACCACCGCCCGCTCCGGCACGCGGAGGGCCGTCCGGCAGCGGCGCTCCGCGTGCGGCCAGCAGTTGGCGTGCACGGCGAAGTGCGCGCCCGTCGTGGCACGGATCGCGAGCAGGCTCTCCACGAGGTCCATCCGCGTGTGCGCGTCGTCGACCACGACGCACCGGCAGCCGGTCTCGCGGATCGCGCCGGCGAGCGCGGCGGGATCCCTTCCGGCCGCGAACAGGCACGCCCCTTCAGCGGCCAGCGCCGCGTGCAGGTTGGTCTTGCCCGAGCCGGGCTGGCCGACGACCAGCGCGTCGGTCCCGGTCAGGCTCCTGAGCAGGCCTAGTTCCGCGTCGCGGCCGACGAGCCCCGCCGGGCCCGCGGCGGCTCTGCCGTTGGGCGGGACGGCCGAGAGGGCGGGCGGATCGCCCGAGAGCCCCAGGAGTTCCCGCAACCACCGCGGATCGCGGCGAAGACGCTCGGCCAGGTCGTCCCGGTCGTGGATGTTCACGATTGTCACGCCGAGGGCTTCGGCCCGCTCGATGACGGCGCGGCGGCGCGCGGGGGTAAGGGCCTGGGACGTGGCGACCACCGCCCGGGCAGGGCCGGCCGTGCGGGCCAGGCGCTCGCGGCAGCTCCGCTCGACGTTCCGTGCGACATCCTTGGCCGTGGTACAGATGAGCGGGTACGGGCCGTCGGGGTGGGCGATCGAGCCGTCGAAGCCGGCGTCGTTGCCGCCCGAGACGGGTGCTAGAGACGGATAGACGCTCCGGAGCAGGTCGACCGCGCAGCGCTCGAAGGCGGCCGGATCGAGCGACCCGGAGAGACGCTCGGCAATCTGCGACGAGAGCGGGTCGGTGGGCATGCGTGGTCGGCCTGTAAGCCAGGACTCCTCCCTACGTGGTTCTGCCTCGCTGTCGAAGGAACCACGCTCGGGTGGCAGGTCAGCCGCTCGGTCAGTCGCGGCGTGCCGGAAACACTCGGGTCCTGCGTTCCGCTGATCGATCCGCGCAAAGGGCTGCGAATGGGGGTACGGACGCTCGTTTCGCCGAGGACGCTGAACGAGGTCCGGGCGGGAACGGCGACTCACGAGCCGCCGGGGAGCGTTCGCACCCGGACCGACCCTGGCAACGCGCCGCGGCGGACGGGAACTTGGGCAATGGGGATCAAAGAGCTGGACGGAGAGAATGGAGTTAGAGGCCTGCTTGGCGGCGCAACGAGCGGCGGGAGGACCGCTTCGCGGAGGTCCTCAACGAGGGTGATCGGGATGAGGATCTGCATGCGCATCTCGCCCGGCGCGGCGAAGGAGATCGCCACGTGCGGGTCGGCGTGCGTCACCGTCACGAGCTCGGAGAACCGGTAGAGGTGCATCCGCTGGCGGCGCCGGACGACGACCATGCCGGCCTTACGGAGGTGGGCTAGGGTGTGGGAGATGTGGGAGATCTCCAGGCTGGTGAGCTCGACGAGCTGACCCACGGAACGCTCGCCTGCGGCCAGGTGGCCGAGGATCTCAAGCCGCAGCGACCCCTGCCACTCGCGGACGACCCGGCTGAGCCCGGCCGCGGCGGCCGCCAGGCGCTCGGAACCCGCACCGCCCGATACTGAATGCCCCGCCCCCATGGTCTTGCTCCCTTGAAAGCAAAGATGCTTGCAGAAAACAGCATACAGGCTTCTTCCGCGGTCCGCAACTCTGACTTGAAGCGATTGCCGGGCGGCGAACTTCATGAACGCCGCGGCGACTGTTAGCAACGTGTAAAGACGAATGCTCGCAGACAGCTCCCGGGCATTCTCGCATGACCACTCCGGAATGCGGCTCGCGCGATGTGCCCCTTGGGAGTGCGCTTCGGTTCAGGCGGCACGCCCTACCGATCGAGATCCCGAGCGACTCACGCCGTCGCCGCCCGACCGCATTCGGGACACGCGGTGCTCGTCCCGATACCGAGCCGGCTGCAGCCGCGGTGCCGGCAGTAGTTCCGACGCTTCCGCTACGACTTGCGAGTAATCCGCCAAGTAGACCGTCCCGACCAGATCACGCCGGTCCAGAAGGGCGTTCCGAGCAAGATCACGAGCCACCCGCGCCTCAATGCGACGAGGCGGTGCCTCTGCGACAACGAGCTGGTCGATCTGGGTGAGAAAAAGAACCTAGGCGACGCCCAGTCGCGCAACAATTTCTACAGCGGCCGGGTACGTGACAATCACATCAACGGCATCGAGGGTCACTGGGCATACGCGAAGAGCCAAAATCTAGGTTCAGCGGCCCATCTCCACAGACTTTCCACTTCCATCTGAAGGTATGAGAGTCCCGCTTCAACCATCGCAGCGAGCACCTTCTCGTCGAGCGAGCCGGTGGGCGGCTGGTAAAGGTACGCGACGGGGAGCCCCGTGCTGTCGGACCGGACCTCGTCTCGGTCGGTCCGGGGTCAGCAGGTCGATGTAGCTCGAGCCGCCCAGGCCCAATGGCCGGCCTAGTGGTTGTAGAAGACCTCTTTCGAGGACGACCAGGGCACGGCGTCCAAGTAGGCCCGCTTGATCTCCTCAATCAGGCCGACAGGCGGCTCCGAGCGCGACTCGTAAAGCGTCCGCCCGCGAAAGGTCGCCACCATTCGCCACCGCTCGTCGTAGGCGAACACGAACCAGGGGTCGTCGTCGTCCAGCTTGTAGTCGGGCCCCATGGACCAGTAGGCCGGCTCCCACACCCCCGGGTTCTCCTCGGGGTCCGGCTGGGCCCAGACGTACGCGCGACTCGAGTCGTACCGCCAGGCGATCCGCTGGTTGAGGCCGTTGTAGCGGTACTCGGCGATCAGCTGCGGAAGTACCGATAAGTCGCCGGGAAACTCTCACCTGCCCCGACAGCACGCCAAGCGCCCGACACGCCAAATTAATCAGTATCACTTGCCATTCTTTAACTATACGTAAAAATGTCTCCAAGAGAGAATTATTATGCAATATAGAACGTACAGCACGGCGTAGCACACGCAATCCACTGTCAACTGTGACGCCTTTGGCGAGATCCTACAAATTGCGCCTCCGATATCAATCGGATATCTTTTAAAGCGAACAAACAGCGTTGCCAAGGCGTAGATCGCAGCTACTAGCGTCGCCATTGACACAAAGTGTGCATCGGCTTGATTCGCTTGCGGAAAACTGAGTGGTAGTCCGATCACTGCGGCTGCGTAGACGAACGCAGTCGCCATTCGTGATACTATAATGTGTAATACTCCGATGCGAGTGTAGGCATGTGTGGATAGCTGGCTGGAACTGGATCGAAGGGGCCTTTATCCGGAAACGGCACCAACTCGGGCGGCACGGGAGTGTCAATAGGACTCTCATCGGGAAAAGGCGCAAGATCAAGGTCGTTTGGCTGACACGGTATTGTTGTCGTGACAGGCTTTCTAGCTCCCTTTCGATCGCGAATGGCCTTCCGGGGAAATGGCATGCCCTGCATCCACCTCGTCTCTTCAAGTCCAACGTTCTGGCACTCGGCTGCAAAGTGCCGACAGTTGTAGAACAACAAGCTATAGGCAGGTGGCTGACCCATCATCGCGTTCGCCCAGTTAACTAAATACCGATCCGCTTCACAGTCGGACGGAATTCGCCATCCCGTGCTCCACCAGGCGGGAGCACCCGGACCCGGCACAGGCGTGATTGCCACTTGACCAGGAGCAGCAACAACACTTGTAAGTATCCAGAACGATATGGGCTGCCCGAACTCTATGCGGTAGTACCCGATCACCCGGCGGCAGTCCGGGGACCATATTTCAACAATCACATATGGGTGCGGATCATCGACAACCCAACGATCTAATCCGCTAGGATCCGTGCTGTTTAGCGGAGCACCAAGAGTGTACTGGAACATGTTCATTCCATCCACATATCCCAGCGGATCCCTCCTGGTCCACCGCCCAAGATCGGTGTCGAAGACCCGATTGCGGACGTGGTACACTCGCTGGACGATCCCGTCGTGCTCGTAGCCGGCGTAGCCGCGGCTCAGGCCCGCCCGGAGCGAGCCGTAGGCGGCGCCCTGGTCGGAGAAGTAGGCCGAGAGGAATGCGAAGATGTCGGAGACGTCCTTCGCGCCGCTGCCGTCGAAGTCGGCGTCGCCCAGGCAGCCCGGGTCGGGGACGCCAACGCCCGTGCAGGACCCGAACCAGTCGCCCAGGAACTCGGTGATGTCCGCGGCGTTCACGACGCCGTTGCCGTCGCGGTCGGCGACCGTCAGCTGGTGGGGTACGCCGTAGGCGGAGTAGCGGGTGCGGCCCAGGGGGGCGCCGGCCGTCGAGGCGATCGCCACCACGTCGGCCCGCCAGTTCTGCAGCACCAGCCACTTCTGGTCGAGGGCACCCGTGGGCGGCTGGTGGAAGTACGCGATCGGGAGCCCGGCGCCGTCGGACAGCACCTCGTCCCGGTCGGCCCTGATCAGCAGGTCGATGTAGCTCGAGCCGCCCAGACCCGATGGGCCGGCCTGGTGGTTGTAGAAGACCTCCTTGGGCGAGGACCACGGCTGGCCATTCAAATAGGTCTGCTGGACATCGCCGATCAGGTCGATCGGGACTTCCGTGCTGGCCTCGTACGGCGTTCGCTCGCGATAGGTGGCGACCATCCGCCAACGCTCGTCGTAGGCGAACACGAACCACGGATCGTCGTCGTCGAGCTGACCGTCGGGGCCCATGAGCCCGTACTCCGGCAAGTAGACGAAGGGGTCGAACGACGGCTGGGGCTGGTACCACGAGTACGCCCGCGTCGAATCATACCGCCAGGCGATCCGCTGGTTCAGGCCGTTGTACCGGTACTCGGCGATGACCCGGGCGGCCGGGCCGCGGGTCGAGATCGACCGCATGCGGCCGAAGGCGTCGTAGACGTAGGTGTACTCGTAGCCGTCGTCGGTCATGTCGCCGCGCTTGTTGTAGGCCGGGACGACCGCCGTCGAGGTCGGCGTGGGCGTGCGGCGGGCCGTGATCTCGTTGGCCAGGGAGTGGTCACGCTCCTGGTCGTGCTCGCTTGCGTCGGTGAAATCCCCGTCGCCGGTCAGGTCGAGGCGGGTCTCCTTGAAGTTGCCCGTCTGGGTCAGGGACCAGTCCTCGAGGCGGGTGCGGGTGGTGATCGCGGTGTTGCCGGTGTTCAGGGTGCCCTCATCGGCCGAGGCCACGCGGCCGAGACCGTCGATGCCGTAGAGCACGTCGCGCCCGGCGACCTGGCCGTCCTTGACGGCCAGGATGTTGGAGGCGGCGTCATAGAGCGGCTGGCTGTCGTAGAACGTCGCGCCGCTCTGGGACTTCCAGTGGCTCCGGACGACGCGGTCGAAGGCGTCCAGGCGGTCGAAGTACCTCGCGGTGGTGCCGTCCATCGAGTACCCCAATGCTCCGGACGTGGTCGCGACGCTCGTGACGACGAGCTGGGACATGCCGTTGTACTTGTAGGCGGCCAGCTCGGCGGTGCCGCTGAGCACCTTGCTGACGCGGCTGGCGGCGTCGTCGAGCAGGCCGTTGGTCCCGTCGGTGGAGAGGTAGCTGAAGGTCTCGTTCTTCGTGTACAAGTAGGTTCCGGTGGACCCATCGCGGCGGGCCCAGTCGAAGCTCGTCCTGCGGACGGTATTGCGGCCACCGGTCGCCGCGACGCCCGGGCCGGCCTTGGCGTGGGTGAAGGCGATCCGGATGTCGTCGCGCCAGCCGGTCGTGGCGGCCGGGGCGGCGACCTCGGAGTTGGGGTCCTCGTAGAGGGTCGCGAGCATGCCGCGGTCGTCGTACTCGTACTTCACCTGGTCGACGACGGTCGTGGATGTCGTGGTGGCGTACTGCGTGACGGTCTCGACCTGGCCGCGGCCCGAATAGGCCAGCCGGATCGAGCGGACGGCGGCGTCAATACCCGAACCCGCGGGAATCGTGGCGATGGTCGTGGTCAGACGACCGCCGACATCGTAACTCATGGCCAACTCCACACCGACCTGGTCCTTGGTCCAGGTCTGCTGGCGCTGGGCGTTGTAGCCGAAGAGCACGGTGCGGTCGGCCTCGGCCTGGGTGGAGTTCTGCGGCGGGTAGATCGCCTTGGTCATGAGGTTCTTGACCGAGAGGCCGCAGTGGGCGGAGACGGCCGAGTCGGTTGTGTCGTACTCGTACCTGGTGACCTGGTCGTCGGAATCCTCGGTGTTGTCCCCGTCCAGATCGACCCACATCTTTGTCATCTGGCCTGCGGCGTAGGCGTAGCGGGTGTAGACGTCGTGGTCGCGGTCGGCGGTCGAGCCGATCGTCCCGGTGTAGTTGGCGATCGAGGCGGTCTTGCGTCCGAGCCTGTCATAGAGATAGCGCGTGGCGATCCCGCGCGGGTCGGTGACCTGCAGGACCGTGCCGTCGGTGTCGTGCTCGGTGCTGGTGCGCAGGGCGGAGGCGCTGCGGGCGGGTACGGTGAGCCAGGTGCCCGAGGGCTTGCGCTGGAAGGTGGCGCCGCCGTTGGTCCCGTACTGCACGGACTCCGTGGGACGGTCCAGCTCGTCGTACCACGTCGCGACGATCTGCGCCCGTCCCTTGAGGTAGGTCGACGACGAGTCGATCGAGAGCGGGTCGGTACCCGTGTACAGCGGCCCGGTGGTCCCTGCCGCGTAGTCGTCGTAGAACCGGCTAATCGTTGCGGACATCACCGCCATACCGGTGAGGCTGTTGTAGGCCATCTGGTTCTCGACCAGCACGTGGTCGCCGTCGACCTTGGTGGCGTTGGCGCTCGTGTCGTAGACGTCAGAATACGACGCGTCATCGTCCTTGGCGAGGGTGAACTGCTTCACTGCACGTCCGAGTCGGTCATAGGCGGTCTTCGTGAGCTGCTCGCCGCGCGTCTTGACGGCGCGGCCGGACTTGTCGTACCAGGTGAGCGTCGCGATCGGGCCGATCGAGCAGGCGGGATCGTCGACGTACTGCCCGGCGGCGCGGGTCACGGAGCCGGAGGAGCACGTCGTCGCCGCGGCGTCGGCGGTCTGGGCCACGGCGTCTTGATACGTCAGGTACTGGCGCCCGTTGTCGTCATAGAACGAGCGGGTGAGCGAGACGCGGTTGACATACGCGTCCGAGGCCGCGCCCGCGGGGTCGGTCGTGAGGGCATCGAAGCCCGAGCCGGTGATCGCAGAGTATTGAGCGACGGCCACCGCGCGGTTGAGGTTGTCGTACGCGATGAGGGTGTGGGGGGCGACGGGATTCTTCTGGAGCCTCAGCCGGCCGCGGAAGTCGTAGGTGTACTCCGTGACGCGCTGGCCGGTGGTCGTGCCGTCGACGAACAGGGTGCGCTTGGTGAGCAGGCTGTTGCCCTGGTCCGAACCGCCGTCGTACTCGAGCTCCTCGACCTTCACCATGTTGCCGGTGCCGGTGGAGTCCTTGAGGGTGTCGGTGAAGGTGGACTGGTTGTCGTTGGTGCCGACGTACCGCTGCGTGACCCGGCCGAGCACGTCGTAGACCGTGCGATCGATCGTGCCGGTGGCGTCCTTGACGCGGAGCTGTCGGCCCATGTCGTCGTAGCCGTAGGTCGTCGAACCATAATGGGTGCCGGCCGTCCCTGTGCCGGAGCCCGGGATGCTGAAGTAGGACCGCGACTCGAGAGCCCGCGTCCCGGTCGTGTCATAGACTTCGGCGCTCATTCTCGCGACCGTGCCGACCGACGAGTTGACGGCGAGGATTGGGTCGTTCGTCGCGGCGCTGATCCACGACGAGAGCGCGACTGTTGTCCCCGACGGCGCGATGGCGATCGTGCCCTGGAACTCCGGCTTGCCGCGGAGGCTGCTGACCGTATATCCGACCGGGCCGTAGTAGGTGGTCGTGCTGCCTGAGGTCACGACGCGGGGGATGCGCAGGACCACCGGGCGCTCGTCCAGCAGTTTGGCATACACGTACTTGGTCCGGCGGCCGCTGGGCAGGAGCGTCTCGTCGAGCCGGCCCTGGGCGTCGTATGTGTACATGGTGACCAGGTGCACGGGGGTGACGCCCGTAGTGGTCGTGTAGCCGGACGGAATGAAGACGCCCGAAAGGTCGGTGTGCGACGTGGCGGCATCCTGGATGCTCTTGACGACCTGCCCGGAGTCGCTGTACCCGGTGTAGGAGATGTAGCCCTCAGGTGACTTGGCGAAGTCGACCCTCCCGTCGGGCAAGTAATGCCGCCTGGACTCGAAGGTTGACCCGGAGCCATTGCGGGCAGTGGAGACCGCCTTCGGCTCTCGCAGGGACTCGGACGGGTACAGCGCCCCGGACGCGGCCTGCGTCATCGGGGTGCTGACGTACTCGGTGACCGCGGGCGAGCTCGACGCGTTGTAGGCGTTTGAGCTGCCGGCCGGATCGGGGTATCGGTGCGTCGCCACGACGTTGGGGCGGACGATCGAGGTCGTCGCGAAGCTCTTGACGAACGAAGCCGGCCCGCTGGTAGCCGTGTCCGGCGCATACTCCACGCTGCTCGTGTAGGTAGCGCCGCCGGCTGTTCCGTACCGTACGGTGACATGCTCGGGCAGCCCGGCAAGGGCCGCGTGCGGGGTGTCGGACACCCGGGCAAAGTCCGTGACCAGACCCATCGCACCTGCGGTGAAATCCCCCGTGCCTAGGTCGAAGTTGGCGTCCACGTTCTCGGGCGAGGCAATCCTCGTCACCACACCGGCGGAGTCCCGGACCACGCCAGTTGCCCAGATTTTATCGAGACTGGTGCCCCCACCAGTGGTCACTTCGGTGAACTGGGCCCGCCCGAGCGGCTGCCAATCCCCATCGAATGTCTGCGACACCTTGAGGCCGTCGGGCTGGGTATAGGTGGTTCCGCAACCCGGATCGACTTCTTGATTGCAGCCGCCGTAAGTGAAGCAGTACTCGCCGCTGCCCGTCCCGGAGCAGCCGCAGCATCCGGCGAAGGTCGCGCAGGACAACCTGTCGTCGCCAGCGACCGCGTACGAGAGGTATGTGTCGGCATACTGCTTGAGGCTCGCATCCGTCGCCGCATCGAAGCCCGGAGAGGTGCCGACCTCCGCCGTGTACCGCCGCAAGCCGTCTGGTCCGAGCACGAGTTTCAGGGCATGCGGTGCGCCGGGATTGGAGCCGCTGTCGAAGGTACCTTTGTAGTACCGCATGTACGTTCGATCTTCCCGTGGCGCACCCGAGCTCGTCGGCGTCCTGACCGTGACCAGCTTCAGGTCGCCCGCACTACCCGAGCTCGTCGTTCCGTCGTGGTACTCGTACTCAACCCGGCCCACCTCCGTCCACGTGCCGCTATTCGCCTCCGCGAGGATCTGAGTCAGGCGTGCAGCGGAACCGCTGCCGGAGTACTTGTAGGTGAAGCGACGGCCGGCGGAGTCGTACGCGGTGTCGGGCATGCCCGGGCCCGCCGAGTACGCCCCGGCCGCCGCCGCCGCGGACGTGGGGTGGCCGACGTAGGCTTTCGAGCCGCCCGGCTCCTCGACCTTCCAGAGCTGGAAACTCGCGCTGGACGACCCGCCGGCGACCACGCCGAAGAAGGTCGTCTTGAGGCCCGCCTGGTCGTGGTACTCGTAGGTCTCCGGCTCTTCTCCCGAGGCCGCGACGAGCTTGACGACGCCCGCGGCCCCGTTGGTGCCGCGATACTCCCCACTCGACGGTTCCGTCTGCACGAACTCGATGTACCGGTCGGCCCCGTAGACGACGTACAGCACGCCGTCGTCATCGCCAAACGCTATCTGCGGGAGCTCGTCGTGGTACCAGTTCGTCCCGCCGAACGCCCCCGTACCATCGCGGTGGGAGCCCGAAGAGTCTCGCTGCACACCATTGAGAGACCTGGTGACGCGCCAGGGAACCACGGCCGGCAAAGCCAGGTCGACCTGCGTGGGCGCGTAGGCCCCAGTGGCGAGGTGCACCTCGCCGAGCATGGCGTTCCTGTTCCAGGGCTCGCCGAGCGGGTTCGCGGACATCGCCCACCCGTGCGCCGCCGGCTGGCGAACCGTGCCGTCGATGAACACCCCCCGCTGCGCGGGCACCGGTCGAACGTCCTGGGCGGCGGTCGGACCGGCCGGTGTGAACGCGTGCCGGCTGGCGGCCGTGGTGTGCAGCAGCGGAGCCTGGGCGGCGGCCCGTCCGGCACTCCCAACCGAGCCGCAGAGGCTGGCCAGGACGATCGCGCACGCGAGAAGCGACGGTCTGTTTCGGCGAGGCATGTGTGACCCCTGGATGCAATGCTCCGCCGACATTCCGCGACCCCGGCGCTCGCCGGAGGCGTGGTTGTGGCGCGAGCCTCTGCATTGTGGCGATGCCGATAGAAAGTCTGGGTTGGCTGTCGGGTGTCTTGAAGGAGCCTTCAACCAACGCTGGGAAACTTTGCTCTATGCGCTTCTCTTGTCCGACGGTTGGACCAACCATCAGTTGGCGACCGCTGCCGAGTCCGAGTTCGGCGTGAAACCCGCGGCTCTCGGCTCATTTGGCCCCGGACGCCGTCGCGGTCTCCAGCGACGACCGGCCCGACAACCGCCGTCGAAGTTGAGATCTCTTTCAACCATTGAGCCCGGTTGTGGCGTCGCCGGCTGTGGATCACCTCTGGATTTCGGCAACGTGACCGCGCGAGGGTCGATCCGAACCTTGTAAACTAAATGGGGTGTTAAACGCTCACCACGGAGAGCCCGCATGAACCACAACGCCTTCAAGTCCGGACGCGTAGTCACCAACCTGCTGATCGCGGTGGTCTTTGTCGCGGCCTGCTCGCTCGCCTGGGTCGGGGCCAGCTCGGCGAATCAGCCCACGGCCAACAGGTCCAACGACCGCGCCATCGCGGTGGCGGCGGCCGTCTCGCTCGGCTTGGATCCGGACGCTCTCGCGGCCTCGGGGCTGACGGCCGGACAGGCGCGTACGGTCATCTCCTCGCTACGGGGCCACCTCGAGGAACGCGGGGGCGAGTTCTCGGCCAAACAGGCCGCCTATCGCGCGGCGCTCCAGCGCGTCGCCGAGACCGACTCGCTCGTGTCGCGCGGCCAGGCGGCCCGCGGCGCCGACCCCGCGCGGGCCGCCCGCGAGGCGCTCAAGGCCGCCGCGTCGGAGCGGAAGGCGGCGGAGGCGGCCGCGTGGGCGTCGATCGCGCCAAGCCTCACCGTAGAGCAGGGCCGAGCCCTCCAGAGCATCCGCAGGCAGCGGGGATCGGGCCTTCCGCTCGAGTTCCTGACCGTGCAGAGGACACCCGGGACCATCGAAGCGATCCGCGAGGCACCCGGGCAGCTTACAGATGCGGCTCCAGTCACCCTGGCCCGAACGCAGCTGGCCGCCAACAGGACGGCCATCGCCGCCGTGTGGCAGCAGGAACTGCTCGGCGATTGAGTGCGTGTGGCCCGCTCCCGGCGGCCAGCAGCAGTTGTGGAGCCGGACGGGCACAGCTCTTGCGAAGGGGATCGCCATGCGTTGCAGCCCCTGGGTGCGGATGTTCGCGGTCCCGCTCACGCTCGCGTGGCAGGCCGCTGCGTCACCCGCCCAGACCCAGCTCCCCGACCAGCTGGACCTCGCGCGGCTGGTCGACCTCTCGGCCCGCCGCCTGGGCGTGGCCGTCAGCTACGACGAGGCGTCGCTCAAGGGGCGGCTGACGCTCCGCTCGCCCGAGGGGCCCGCGGGGGCGCTCTCGGACGAGCAGCTCTGGGCCCTGACCGGCCGCGCGCTCGCCGAGCAGGGGCTCACGACCGTCCGCTCGGGCGACGACCGCACGCTCTCGGTCGTCAAGCTCGCCCAGGCGGCCCAGGCCGCGCGGCTGGAGCGCCTCGGCGACCTGCCCGCGGCCGACGCCGCCTCGCCCGTGCGGCCGGGCTTCCGCCGCGTGCTGGTGCCGCTCCAGCGGGCCTCGACCAGGGACGTCTCGGCGGCCCTGCAGCTGGTGCTCTCCAAGCCCGCCGGCAGCGTCGCCGAGAGCGAGGCGGCGGGCATGCTCGTGGTGGCCGACCTCACGCCGAGCCTGGACATGGCCCTCGAGCTGATCGCCCGCATGGACGCCGAGGGCGGCGCCGCGGCCGTCCGCGAGGTCCCGGCCCGCAACGTCGACGCGCCTCGGCTGGCGACGCTGGCCAAGCAGCTCGCCGAGAGGCAGAAGGCCGCCGGCGGCCGCGAGCTGCGGGGCGACGTGGTGGCCGCCGCGGGTGGCTCGGGCGTGCTCATCGTGGCCCCCGCGGCGGCCGTCCCGGCGTGGGAGGCGATCCTCGCGACCGTGGACCAGCGCGAGGGCGTGGAGCGCCGGGCCTACGGCGCCGCGGGCTTCGGGCTGCGCGAGGTCGCGAACCTGCTGGAGCAGACCGTCAGGGCGCCGGCATCGGGGGCCGCAGGGGCCGGCGGCGGGGGCGACGACCGCTGGCGCATCGTGGTCGACGAGCTGACCGGGACGCTGCTGGTGACGGCCACGCCCGCCCAGCACGAGCAGGTCGCGCAAACGATCGACCGGCTGGCCGCGATGCCCGCCGAGGGTCGACGCCCGGTGCGGACCTTCCGCATCCGCAACCGCGCCGTGCGCGAGGTGCAGCAGGTGGTCGAGGACCTGCTCCGCGCCGGGGCGCTGGACGCGGGCGCGCCGGGCGCCTCCCAGGCGACGGGCGGTGCGGGCGGCGGCGGCGCGATGCCGCAGCCGGCCCTCGCCGCCGGCCCGCAGACGAGCATCCGCCCCGGCGGCCCGGCCGACCCGGTGGGGGGGGGGCGGGCTGCTGGAGCGCCCGCGGGTCCCGCGCGTCTCGGGCGACCGGGCCCTCACGCTCACCGCCGACGAGGCGACGGGCACGCTCATCGCGGTGGGCGAGCCGACGGCCCTGGCGCAGCTCGAGGCCCTGCTGCCCTCGCTGGACGTCTGCCAGCCGCAGGTCATGCTCGAGGCGTTCCTCGTGAGCCTCTCGGACAGCCAGAGCCTCAACTTCGGCGTCGAGCTCGAGCGCCTCCGCGTCGGGTCGGACACCTTCGTCCGGCTCTCGAGCCTGTTCGGCCTCTCGGGCGCATCGGGCTCGGGCGCGGGCCAGACGCGGACCGTCGGCGACTCGGCGGGCTTCACCGGCGCGGTGCTGGACCCGGGCGACTTCGCCGTCGTGGTGCGGGCCTTCGAGAACCTCAACAACGGCCGGTCGCTCTCGAGCCCCAAGATCCTGGTGACCAACAACGAGCAGGCGACCTTCAACGCGGTGCTGCAGCAGCCCTTCGCGTCGACCAACGCCTCCAACACGGTGTCCACCACGAGCTTCGGCGGCACGCAGGACGCGGGCACGACCATCAGCGTCAGGCCCCGGATCGCCCAGGGCGACCACCTCTCGCTGACCTACTCCGTGAGCCTCTCCTCGTTCACCGGCTCGGCCTCCGACCCGCGCCTGCCCCCGCCGCGGCAGCAGAACAGCGTGCAGTCGGTCGCGACCATCCCCGACGGGCACACGGTGGTCGTCGGCGGCCTGGAGGTGACCACCGAGGGCCGCAACACCTCGCAGGTCCCGCTCGTCGGCGACATCCCGCTGGTCGGCGAGCTGTTCAAGAGCCGCTCGAGGACCTCCAGCCGCACGAGGTTCTTCGTGTTCCTGCGGGCCGGCGTGCTGCGGCAGCGCTCGCTCGAGGATCTCAGGCACGTCTCGGAGGCCGACCTGGGTCGAGACGGGATGTCCGCGGGGATCCCCGGCGACTACCCCGAGCTCGAGCCGCGGGTGGTGCGGTGAGGGGGCCCGACGGGCTCGCGCACGCGCCGGTCGCGGGCCTGGCCGCCCCGGTCGCATTGGCCGCGCCGTCGCTCGCGACGGAAGCGACCGGGGGCGGCTCGTCCCGGATCGACGAGGCCGCCGGGCCGGACGCGCCGCCCGACCACGGCCGCCCGTCCGGGGACTTCCTGCGCCTGATCCCCCACGAACACGCGCGCCGGCACCTGCTCCTGAGCGCGGGATGCGCGGACGGGGTCGAGACGCTGCTGGTCTGCGGCCGCACGCCCGCCTGGGCCGCCCATAACGCCGGAGTCCGCCTCGGGCGGCGCACGCTCGCCGTCCAGATGGGCGCGGAGGAGCTCGCGGCGCGGATCGACGCGGAATACACGCTCTACGCCGAGCGGCTGCGGGCCGGCGCGCCGGGCGACGCCGACGGGGCGGACGGGAAGGCGGCGTCCGACCCGGGGCCGCTCGCGGCGACGCTCACGAGCATCGAGGCCGCCGGCGACGTGGAGGCCGAGATGGCCGAGGCCGTGCGCGACGCGGAGCGGGACCTCCTGAGCGTGGCGGGCAAGGCCCCGAGCGTGCGGCTGGTGGACCTGGTGGTCTTCGAGGCCGTGCAGCGCGGCGCCAGCGACGTGCACATCCAGCCCGTCAAGGGCCGCACGCTCGTGCGCTACCGCGTCGACGGGGCCCTGTTCACCACGCGCGAGCTGCCGGGCTCGCTGGCCGTGAGCGTCGTGAGCCGCGGGAAGGTCATGGCCGGCCTGGACGTGGCCGAGCGCCGGGCCCCGCAGGACGGCCGCGCGGCGGTGAGCATCGGGGGGGCGGGCGGTCCCGGCGGCGGCTCGCGCCAGATCGACCTGCGCGTCAGCACGCTGCCCTCGACCTACGGCGAGCGGGTGGTCATGCGCCTGCTCGACCCCTCGCGCTCGACGCGCCTGACCACCTTCCAGGCCCTGGGCATGCCCGCCCGCGTGCTGCGGCCCTACCTGGCCCAGGCCGCCCGGACCAGCGGCATCGTGCTCTCGACCGGCCCGACCGGCTCGGGCAAGACCACGACCCTCTACGCCACGCTCGCGCACATCTCCGCGAGCAACGCGGCCGGGGCCACGGGCGCCGTCGGCGCCTCGGGCGGCTGCGAGCTGAACATGATGACCATCGAGGACCCGGTCGAGTACGACCTGTCGGCCTCGGGCCTGGCCGTCAGCCAGACGCAGGTGGATTCCAAGAAGAGCATGACCTTCGCGACCGGCCTGCGGCACATCCTCCGCCAGGACCCCGACGTGATCATGGTCGGCGAGATCCGCGACCCCGAGACCGCCCGCATCGCCGTCCAGGCCAGCCTCACCGGGCACCTGGTCCTCTCCACCCTGCACACCGGCGACGCCCCCAGCGCCGTGGTCCGGCTGGTCGACCTCGGGGTCGAGCCGTTCCTGGTCGCCAGCTCGCTCTCGGCGGTGCTCGCCCAGCGCCTGGTGCGGACGGTCCACGCCGCGTGCGGCGGGGCCGGGTGCGCAGCGTGCATGGGCTCGGGCTTCAGGGGCCGCACGGGCGTGTTCGAGCTCATGGTCGTCGACGCCCGCGTCCGCTCCGTGGTGGTCGCCCGCGGGCAGTCCTCGGAGCTCAAGGGCGCCGCGGTCGCCGCGGGCATGGTCCCGCTGCGGGAGGCCGGGCTCGAGCTCGTGCGGGCCGGCGTGACAACCGTCGCGGAGGTCTCGCGGGCCGTCGAGGCCGTCGAGGAGGACGTCGCGTGAGCGATCCGGCCCGGGACATCAGCGCCGGGAGCGCTACGCCCCTGCCAGCCCGTCCCGCGCGCGGCCGCCGGCTCGAAGCCGCGTGCCTGGCGTGCGTGGCCGCGTGCGCGGCCTGGGCCCTGTGGCCGCTGGACCGCAGCGGGTCGACGGCGACGGCCGGCTCGGCTGCCCCGGCCCGGCCCGCGGTGGACGCGCCCGCCGCTTCGTTCGACCTCGCCGCGTTCCGGACACCCCTGTGGGTCGCCCCCATCCCCCCCCCGGCACCGCCCGCGCCGCCCCCACCACCCCCCCCGCCGCCGCCGCTGCGGCTCCAGCTGATCGGGATCGTCGCCGCCGCATCCGACGGGCGGCACCCCGGGACGCTCTCGGCGGTCATCTTCGATCCCGACACCGGCAGGCTGCACACCGTCGGCCCCGGCGCGCCGGTCGGGCGCGCCATCGTCGAGCGCGTCGCGGCCGGCGCGGTGAGCGTCCGCGAGGGCGCGCTGGTCCGCGAGCTTCGGCTGCGCCCCGCGGAGGGCCGCCCATGACCGCGAGCCCCCACACCGCCCCCACCGCCCCCGCCCCCTCGCCGTCCACCCGCACCATCGACGCCTCGCGGCTCTACTTCGCCGTGCTCGAGGCCCCCGGCGCGTGGCGCGCCGGGCCGCTGCCCGAGGGCCTGGCCCCGCTCCTCGAGGACTGCCTCCCCGCGCCGCTTCAGGGCCTGCATGCGGTGGTCCGGCCGCTCGGTGCCGGGCGCGTGCTGGCGGTCGCCGGCGACGCCGCGGAGCTCGCCGCCGCGGGCGCGGGGGCCGCGCGGCTCGTGCCGTCGGCGGTGCCCGAGGGCATCGCATCGGGCGAGGTTGTCGACCCTGGCTCGATCGACCTGCTCGTGGGCGACCTTGAGCCCGCCCCGATCCGCGCGGCCCGGGCCCGCCGCCGCGCGGCGCTCTCGCTGGCCGCGTGCGCCTGCTGCCTGCTCGCCGCCGCCGGGCTGCTCCGCCGGGCGGGCGCCGACGCCGAGCGGGCCCGCCGGGACTCGGCCGCCGCATCGGCGCTGCTCGCGGCCCACGCGCCGCCCACCCGCCCCAACGAGGCCGGGCTCGCCTCGGCCGTCGCGTCCGCGCGCTCGGCGCTCGCATCGGCCCGCGGCGCGGCCCCGGCGCCCGACGCGGCCGCCACGCTCGCCGCGGTGCTCGCCGCCTGGCCCGGGCCGGCGCCCGGCTCCCCCCCCTCCCCGCCCCTCCGTCCCGCGTCGATCTCCGTCCAGCCCGACGGGGTCTCGTTCGCGCTGCTGGTCGAAGGCGACGCGGCCGCCGCCGCGGCGCTGCTCAGGGCCCCGCCCGGACTCCTGCTCGACGAGCCGCAGATCTCGCTGGTGCCGGGCCAGGCCGCGGACCGGCCGCCGCTGTCGCGGATCGCCGTCAGGATGCGGCCGGCGCCGGCCGGGGGCGCCAGGTGACCCGGCCCGGCACGCGCCCCCCCACGCCCGCGGACGGCGGCCGGCACGCGCCGCCGCCGCCGCCGCCCCCCTCCACGCCCCGCCCGCGGCGCGGCGGCCGCGCGCCCTGGGCCGTGGCCGTGGCCGCGTGCGCGGTCGCCCTCGGCGCCGCCGCCGTCCACGCGGCCCTGGCCGCTGCCCGCGCCCGCGAGGCGTCCGCCCGGCTCGCCCGCGTCTCCGCCCAGGCCGCCGCACTCGCCGAGGCCCGCGACTCGATGCCCGCCTGGGCCCGCCGCGCGCCCGAGCCCGCCTCCGGCCTCTCGCAGCGGTTCGCGGCGGCGATGGCCGCCGCCGGCCTCCCGCCCCAGGCCCTCGCGGGCCTCTCGGCCGAGCCCGAGCCGCAGGGCCGGCCCGCGCAGGGCGGCATCGAGCGGCGCCGCGCCTCGGTCTCGCTCGCGGGCCTGACCCGGCCGCGGCCCGGGACGCCCGCCCCGGGGCCGACCTGCCCCTGCGCGTGGGCCTGACCCTGCAGTCGACGACCGTCCGCCCGCCAGAAGGAGCCGGCCCGTGAAGCCCATGCCCCCCACCACGACCCCCCTGACCAGATCTACCGCCTGGCTCGCGGCCGCGCTCGTCTGCTGCTCCCTCGCGGCCGCCCAGCTCGCCGGCTGCCGCTCGGGCCGGGGCCCGTACTCGGGCCAGTCCGAGGCGGCCCGCTCGCCCGCCCAGGCCGAGCGCCTCACCCTCGAGGCCGCCGACCGCATCGCCGCCGGCGGGGACGGGGACCTCGACCGGGCGGAGGCGCTCCTGCGCGAGGCCCTGGCCGCCGACCTCTTCCACGGCCCCGCGCACAACAACCTCGGTGTGGTCCACCTCAAGCGCGGCAGACTTTACGAAGCGGCCTCCGAGTTCGAATGGGCCAGGAAGCTGATGCCCGGCCACCCCGACCCCCGCGTCAACCTCGCGCTGACCCTCGAGCGGGCCGGGCGCCCCGACGACGCCGCCGAGGCCTACGGCGCGGCCCTGGAGGTCCACCCCGGCCACATGCCCGCCACCCAGGGCCTGGCGCGCCTCGAGGCACGCCGCGGACGGTACGACGCGGGCACCTCGGCGCGGCTGCGCGAGATCGCTCTTGGGGGTACAAGCGAGGCGTGGCAGTCGTGGGCCAGGGGACGGCTGGCGAGGCTCGAACCGGGCGAGGCGGGCAGTTAGGCCAAAAGCACACAGCTTCTTTCGTACTCGCAAAAGAAAGTCACGCGAACGGCTGGAGCCCGTTCGGCCCAGCTCTTCTCGGGCGCGATGCCGAGCTGACAAGGGGGACGCCGTGAATCGGTGCGGAGCTGACGGACACGCCAACACGCCGACGCGTATCGAGTTCCACTGTGGCCCCGGCCCACCCAGATCATCATCCGAGCGAGCAGGCACACATTCGTTCGAAGGTCCTGGGCTGGGTGACGTCATGCTTTATCACCAGGGAACGCCAGCGGTAAAGATCGCCGCGCCCAACGTGGGCTTCCGGTGCGTGGTCTCCACTTTGCCCTGACTCGACAGCTTGGTCACTCTAGTTGATTCTTGACCTGCTACACACTGGCTCGATATCTCGGCCCCAAGTGCTTCCGTCGTTTAACTGAATGACGGCGCTGCCAGGCGCAAGCGGCCTCTCATACGGATCACGCATCATTCTCGTGCGAGAGGTAAGGGCAGGCACAGACTGAGCGGAGGAGTTCGGGCGTGAGTCTTTGCCACGCTTCGGCACCGGCGTCCAGCAGGTGTTGATAGTCGTC